>OLWA01000005.1_pt1 | contig 263274 bp, 237 predicted proteins | sample 1673251 | NCBI WGS metagenome assembly OLWA01 (sample SAMEA3178937, study PRJEB25190) | human gut metagenome | biome: human gut; feature: human-associated habitat; material: faeces | place: Austria | collected 2013 | reverse complement strand
TAGCCGCCCTGTCCGTTACGGTTGTCACGGTTATCCCTGTTGTAGCCGCCCTGTCCGTTACGGTTGTCACGGTTATCCCTGTTGTAGCCGCCCTGTCCGTTACGGTCTCTGTTATCTCTGTTGTAACCGCCCTGTCCGTTACGGTCACGGTTATCTCTGTTATAGCCGCCCTGTCCGTTGCGGTCACGGTTATCTCTGTTGTAACCGCCCTGTCCGTTACGGTCTCTGTTATCTCTGTTGTAGCCGCCCTGTCCGTCACGATTTCTTGTGCTGTTCTGCGGATTATATACCTGTGTTATACGTGACTTCTTCTCTCCGTCCTGATTCTGTCCCTGACCGTTCTGATTCTGTGGTCTTGCTGACTGTTGCTGATTCTGTGTCTTAGGCTGTGCAGTCTGCTCAGTTCTTGCCTGTGCAGGCTGGGCGCTCTTAGTCTGCTGTGATGCATTAGCAGGTGCATGCGGTGCATTACCATTCTTTGTTGCTCCTGCCTGAACATACTTGCCTGACTTTGCAAGGCTCGCCTTTACCTTAGGAATATCATCATCCTTAATCCCGCTTGCCGGCTTATAATCCTTATCCTTGTCAATGCCCTTAAGTGCATCTATAATATCACTGCTCTGGACATTAATTTCTTTAGCTAATTCATGAATTCTCATAAATAAAAATCACCTTCCTCACATTCTATCAAATTCATCCGTGTCATCATCTTCAAATTCTTCGTACTCCGCAACAGACTGCTCAACGCCTGCCTGCAAAAGTCTCTTCTCTATTGCATCTGCAAATCCATCATCAAGAACCGCAACCGAAGCCTGAATATCTCTTCCAAGCGCATGCCCGAGTTCTTCCTTACTGCTGTATAAATAGCACGGTACCTGATAGAATGTACACATGTTTATGAATAATTTGTGTGTATTTTGTGATGCATCTGCCGCAACAATAACGACTGCCGCTCTGCCACTCTTAACTGCCTTTTCAACCGAGAATTCGCCACCGGCCAGTTTCCCGGCCTTCTTGGCAAGTCCAAGCATTGATAAAATCTTATCTGTTCTCAATCTCAGCCAACTCCTTCTGAAGATTCTCATATACTTCCTTTGGAATAGCCTGCTTGAATGAACGCTCCAGCCCCTTATTCTTAATCGCCTTATTAAGACATTCGGCATCAGGACATATATATGCGCCTCTTCCGCTCTTCTTGCCTGTCGGATCAAGAATAAATTCATTCTCAGCTGTATGAAGTACTCGAATCATTTCTTTTTTGCTCTTCATCTGCTGACAGCCTACGCACTGTCTTTGCGGTATCTTCTTTACTGTGCTCAAACTCTCACTCCTATTTTTATTCCAGTTCTTCGTTACCTGCTTCTTCCTCAACATCTCCATCCTGGATGTCTTCGTCCGGAAGTGCATCATTCATATTCTCTGAATATTCAGCGTCATCATCATATGACTCTTCGTTGTAGCCTTCATATTCTCCGGCTTCTCTTGCCTGTGATTCACTCTTGATATCAATCTTGAAACCTGTAAGTCTTGCTGCAAGCCTTGCATTCTGCCCTTCCTTACCGATTGCAAGTGAAAGCTGGTAATCAGGAACTACGACCTGTGCCGTCTTCTCTTCGTCATCGGCTATAACGGATACTACCTTTGCAGGGCTGAGTGCATTCTCAATGAGAATTGCAGGATTCTCACTCCAGTTGATAATATCAATCTTCTCACCACGGAGTTCATTGACAATCGCATTAACACGTGCACCGTTAAGGCCTACACATGCTCCTACAGGATCAACGTCAGGATTGTTAGACCACACAGCCATCTTAGTTCTTGATCCTGCCTCTCTTGCAATTCCCTTAATCTCAACAGTTCCGTCCTTAACTTCTGTAACCTCTGACTCAAACAGTCTCTTAACAAGATCCGGATGACTTCTCGACACCTTAACGATTACCCCCTTGGCAGTGTCAGTAACACTTACAACATAAAGCTTGATTCTCTCTGTCGGTACGAATACCTCACCCTTGACCTGCTCCTTAGGAAGAAGTACTGCATCCATCTTACCAAGATTAATACTTATCTTATCTCCGTTGATACGCTGTACGATACCTGTTACGATATCCTTTTCTTTCATTGCGTACTCAGAATATACTGACTTTCTCTCCTCTTCCCTGATTCTCTGAAGAATAATTCCCTTAGCCTTCTGGGCTGCGATTCTGCTGAAGTCCTCCGACTTAATCTCTACATTAATTCCGTTACCGATCTGTGCCTTTGAATTAATCTTAACTGCATCTTCAAGTGAAATCTGCTCAACAGGATCCTCAACATGCTCAACTACTCTCTTAGTAATAAATACACGGAAATCTCCTGTGTTACGGTCAATTCTTACAACAATGCCATCATCCTTTGTTATGCCAAAATGCTGCTTGCATCCTGTTATAAGAGAATTCTCGATAGCCTCTATAAGTATATCCTTGCTGATTCCTTTCTCCTTCTCCAAAGCATCAAGTGCTCCAATTAATTCTTTGTTCATTTTACTGTTTCCTCCTCAATCTGATTAATCTGTACTATTAAAATTCTATTGCAGGTCTTATAAGTGATATCTCAGACCTCTTTACAGTTACCTCTGTGTCGTCATCCATGACAAGCGTAGCGCTTTCCTTATCATAGCTCTTAAGTTCCGCCTCAAATTCCTTAACTCCGTTAAGCGGGGCAAACAATTTTACTTCGAGGAGCTTACCAAGATTTCTCTGATAATCCTTATCCTTCTTAAGCGGTCTGAGAAGTCCCGGCGAACTTACCTCGAAGATATAAGCATCGTCAATATAGTCTTCCCTGTCAAGTATCTCATTAAACGCACGGCTTATCTTCTCACAGTCATTAACCGTAATGCCGCCATCCTTATCAATATACACTCTGAGATACCAGTCAGCACCTTCTTTGACATACTCAACATCAACAAGCTCAAAGCCTTCCGCATCTATAAGCGGGGTTATGAGTTCTTCCGTCTTCTTCTCATATGTTTCTCTTTTTGACATACACAGTTCCTTTCATCATCTCAAAAATGAAGGAGTGGACTTGCGCCCACTCCTTAACCTACTCTACTATACTAACTCATATTACCATAAAATGCAACTACTTTTTTGCAGCATCGCGTTTATCCACCATTGTCTTAAGAAACTGCAGACCGAATATTACAACTCCTCCGATAAGAAAGAACCATACATTGAATGTTTCCAATGTCATTGGCGGCTGCGGATTTTCCTTAAGTGAAGCAGGTCCGATAGCTATCGCATAGAACGAGCCAATCATCATTCCAAGGATAAAGTACATCATTGCACTTCTCTTCTTTTTAAGTCCATAGCTTAACACCTTAACCACAGTAAGGACACCTGCTATAACTCCGCATCCGAATATTATAAGTGCCGGAAGATATGTGAAGTCAAGTTTAAAAAACGAAGAAACCGCGCCTATAACCGCCTGATACAGACCAAACACCAGAAGCAGTGTTGAGCCCGATATTCCCGGCAGTACCATTGCTGATATTGCAAACATTGCCGTAACAAACAGATATATGCCTACTCCCAATCCAAAATGTCCCCAGGCAAGATCTATTCCGTTACCCAGCACGCCATGCACCGAGAAATATGCAACAGCAACTACTACTGCCGCTCCGATTAAACTGAATACTATATTATAGTATCTGCCCACAATGGATTCTTTTTCTTCCATAATGATTATAGGCATTGCAAAAAGCACAAATCCTATAAACAGCGAACTGATATTATATATATGCTTCTCAAAAATCTGGTTGATAATAATAGATGCCATTGCCATACCTATTATCCATCCTGAACCCAGCTTAACAAGAAACAGCACAGCTGCCTTTCTCTTTTCCTTGTCCTTTGAAACAATGTTGTTGAGTGAGCCAATAAACTCATCATAGATTCCCATAAGGAATGCGATTGTACCGCCTGATACTCCCGGAACACTGTCCGCAAGAGCCATAAGGAATCCTCCAAGCACTCTGATTAACATAGCTTTTCCCTTCTTAATTAAATTTTATGCACTGCATGTAGTTCAGCACCTTAGTAATGTTATCATTATGATACAAATACTGTCAATGCATATTTAATTAAGATATAATTAAGCTTGCTTTAAACGCAGGTACAAAAAAAGCCTGCATGATATTCATGCAGGCTTCTTAGTAGCCAATAGGGGAATCGAACCCCTGATTCCGCCGTGAGAGGGCGGCGTCTTAACCTCTTGACCAATTGGCCATAACGCTTTATTTCTTTTATTTTGTTGCCGTTTCTTGCGACTTGTTTATAATACTACATCCTTTTACAAAATGCAAGCACTTTTTTAAATTTTTTTAAAAAATTTTCAAAAAAGTGTTCCAGTGTCATGCAAAGCCGATAAAACCTGCAATTTTAAGTATTGTAATATACATTAAAATTGCACTTCCAATGATATACAGTGATTAAAATCAAAGGTCATCAGGATATTAATCACACCATCAGAAGTGCATATTCATCTCAGGTGTCAGGATATTATATAAAAGCTACTCTTCATCCTCTGAAGTATCATCAAATACTGCACTCGCGCCTGCATTGATAATTGCTTCTTCTTTTTCATCTTCCTCGTCATCTGAAATAATCTTAATCTTGCCTTCGTATAACTCTTCAACTGCAATTGAAAGTGGTTTCATTCCCTTAGTACCTTCAATAAGAGGTTCATCACCGGCAATAATCTCTCTTGCTCTCTTGGAAGTTGCAAGCACGATTGAATAACGGCTCTGTACTACCGGCTCCTCGCCCTCCTCAACATTCTGGTTAACTACCTTCATTAAATCTGCATAAGATGGATGTATCATCGTATATCTCCTTTCCACATATTAGTAAGCTCATCTCTAAACTGATTAATCTTCTCCAGATTATTGGATGCCTTGCAATGTTCATTGCCTATAATCTCATGTATCTGTTCAACACAGTCATCGAGCACATCATTGATAACTATATAATCATACTCTTCGACGCCCTGCGACTCTTCGACCGCCCTGAGCAGTCTCTTTTTAATCGTCGCCTCATCTTCAGTGCCTCTGCCCTCAAGTCTTTTTTTAAGTTCATCAGCAGTAGGCGGCATCAAAAACATCAGAACTGTATCAGGAAATTTTTCTCTGATCTTCAATGCCCCCTGAATCTCAATCTCCAGTATGACATCAAAGCCGTCCTCAAGCTTATGTTCCACATAATCTCTTGGAGTTCCATAATAATTATCAACATATTGCGCATGCTCAAGCAGCTTATCTTCAACTATCATCTGCTCAAACTCTTCCCTGGTCTTGAAAAAATATTCTCTTCCGTCAACCTCTCCCGGTCTTGGCTGTCTTGTTGTCGCCGATATCGACAGAGCATAATTGTCATACTTCTGAAGAAGACTCTTCACAACCGTTCCCTTACCGGAACCCGAAAAACCCGACAGTACAATTAACAATCCTCTACGCTTCATGCCTTGCCTCCGTTTCTGTCATTGAATTAAGACGTCCGGCAATCGTATCCGGTAAAAGTGAAGAAAGAACCACATTGCCACTGTCCATCACTATGACAGCCCTTGTCCTTCTTCCCTGTGTTGCATCAATAATGCGGCCTTCCTCTTTGGCTGTCTGAACAAGCCTCTTGGAAGGTGCTGAATCCGGAGTAACCATCGTAACGATCTTATCCGCATTAATTATATTGCCAAATCCAATATTAACTAACTTTGTCATTCACAACCTCACTGATACGACCCCTAATTATGGTATTATACACAATATCAGGCCAACAATCAAGATATTTTACAGTATTCTTATGATTCCGTGCCTGAAATCATTTTCAATCCTGATACCGCATTTTTCAAAAACTGTCTGATTATAAACATCCGCTGCATATATATCATCCTTAAGCAGCCATGATTCATCTGCAACCTTAGTTATAAGAGGTATTGCGCAGGTCTTGCGTATCGCTTTGAGATAATCGCTTCCTGCCTTATCAAATCCAAGTATTCTTGCATACTGCGGCGGATTATTCCAAGCATCAAGCTTAATATCCAGCAGTATATGTGTAAGTGCCCTGCTTATCCTTGTATAAGTAAGTTCGCGGCTCTTAAGCTTCATTATAAGTTCTTTCCAGCTTCCGTCAAAGTGCTCTTTGCCGTAGAGCCTGGAAATCTTATTAGCAAGCTGCATTCCTACATCAGAGTAATTAAGAAGCAGCGCAGAGTCATCCCTCATAATCGAATATATCTTATAATTAAGAAGATACGAAAAGTCATCCGGTGTCATAATCATTCCGTTATCAACAGCTTCCCTGAAAATATCCCTTGCACACGCAGGGATTCTGTCAACCGCTTCATCTCCTCTTTTATCTCCTGTAAGCATATTTCTTATTGCTGCCGCAGATGCATTTTCTCCGCCCGGCACAGATATATCATTATAGCCCTGCCCTTTGCGCTGTATTGTGCATATCTCCATAGATGATGAAAATCTTTTTACTGCTTTTATATATTCAATTCCAAGCAGATTATTAGGGAAATCAAGCACCGCTGCATCAACTCCCTGTATTCCTTCAGCTTCAATATATTCTGCAAGAGCATTGCACCTTGCCTTCGGAAATGAATCCCCATTAGATATATATCTTTTGATTGCCTCAGAATATCCTGCCGGTTCCTCATACAGTATCCCCGCTATAGTCTCAAGCATCCCGGCATCACCCAGCTCACTTCCAAAGCATATGGAATCTATCCCCATAAAGTGCAGAATACTCACCGCTCCAAATGCAAAGCGTTCCGCACTTGCCGTCGCATAAAGCGCCGGCAGCTCTATAACAAGGTCTGCGCCTCCCTTCAGCGCCATAGCTGCCCTTGTATACTTGTCTGCAATTGCCGGTTCTCCGCGCTGGACAAAATCTCCGCTCATGACAACTACAGCTACATCACTTCCGGTAATCTTTTTAGCCTGCTCAATATGATACATATGCCCTTCATGGAAAGGGTTATACTCAGCAACAAGACCAACTGCCTTCATTAATATCTCTTCTCCTTCAATATCTTCTCTTTCAACTCATTCACAGCACTTCCCCATTCGCCAACAAGCCGTTCATAGCTGCACGCTGCATTGGCAGGTGACGTGGACGGAAGTGCTTTTTTAATTATACCCTCAAGCCCATCATCCTTACCGTAATACTTTTCAAAATATCTGTACGCAGCATTTCCATTAAACATTATAGCCTCTATGCCGTATTGCTTAACAAGTCCCGGAATATCATTAGGCACTTCATGTCTGATGCTTGAATCCGCCGAGGCATGTATCTCACACATTGCAAGCGTATCCCACAAAGCAAATCCGTTACTGAGTATAAGATTCTTCTTGTCCTCTATCGTCTGTGGGACATCTGCCTTTACTATATCTGCAAGCATTCTCCAGAACCTGTTTTGTGGATGCCCGTAATAAAACATATTCTCGCGCGATTTTACAGACGGAAAGCTTCCGAGTATCAGTATTCTGCTGTCCTTATCCACAACCGGTTCAAACGGATGCTTTACTGATGTCAGTTTTTCTGTATACAATTTTCACACCTCACCATAAAAATATTCCCAATATTGAAATTACAGCCTCAAGCATGAATACATTAAATAACGGCATTGCATATAGCTTAATGTATATACAATACCGTTATCCCAACCTGTTAAGTTATAGTGGAGTAGACGGGAGTCGAACCCGTGTCCAAAAGCTCATTCACTGTTCTTCTACTATCATAGTTGATTATTTGACATTCCCTCCGGTACACGAAAACCAACACTCTTGCACCTTCAGTAGCTTCATAAATCTATTACCTGCTCAAAGCTTTGCAGATAATGTTCCCTACAAAGTCGATGCCAAAGCTAAGCTGTAGGACACTTAACAGTGACAGCTGCGATTAGGCAGCGTAAGCTAAATCGTTATTAGCGTTTATATTTAGGTTGTGATTTGACGCATCACCTGCGAATAGCTTCACCAGTTTCAAAACCCCTGTCGAAACCTTTACTACCCCTTATCATTAATGATAAGTCATAAAGATTATAACTAATTTATATCATTATATTCAAAACGTCAAGTGTTTTTGACAAAAATGCCGATATTTTCCGCTTATATCGATTATCATACGATTATAATGCAGCAGGAAAACACCGGCATTACAAGTTGATTATATAATCCGGCTTACTTATCTTCTGCCTCATCAGCTGCAGTTTTCTTCGTTTCACCGGCTTTCTCAGCCATAGTTTCTTTAACAACTGAATCAACCTCGTTCAGCTCTTTGCCCAGATAGCTTGGGAGTTCCATTCCTGCCTGCTTGAACATCTCGTTCATAGGTGGAATTGACTTCATCATTCCTGACAGAAAGTTAGCTGTTGTAGGAGTTCCGTCCTTGCCATTCATGGAATCCCATACAGTAACCTTGTCAATCTTGATATTCTTGATTGCATCAACCTGAATCTGCATAAGCTCCTGAATCTTATCAGCAACAATAAGCTTGACTGCTGAATCCGGATCTCCGCCTGCCGCAGCCACAAGATCACGCATACCCTGAGCCTGCTTTGAAAGAATCTCCTGAGCACCGCGGGCCTGTGCTTCCATCTTGGCATATATGGCATCAGCATCACCCTTTGCCTTACGGCGTACAACTTCCGCAGCAGCCTCAGCCTCAATCTCAGCCTGTTCCTTCTGAATCTGTGCCTTGACAATTATATCAGCCTGCTGCGTAGCTCTTTCAAGATCTGCTCTTGTCTGCTCTGCTTCCTTCTGTGCTATGTAAGCTTCTTCCTTGGCTTTGGCTGCCTGAACTGCCTCAGCTGCAGTTGCAACCTTAAGTGCCTCGGCTTCCTTCTCACGGCGGTTGGCATCAGACTGTGCTATCTCGATTCTTGCGGCATTCTCGCCCTGAATAGCCGCTGCGTCTGCTGCTGCCACCTGAATACGCTGTTCGCGATGTGCATTGGCCTGACCAATCTCACCATCCTTATCCTTCTCAGCAACACTCTTCTTAGCATCATTGATAGCCTTAGCTGCTGCTTCCTTACCAAGTGCATCGATATATCCCGACTCATCATTGATGTCAGTCACGTTAACATTGATAAGACGAAGACCTATCTTCTTAAGCTCTATCTCTACATTATTAGACACTGATAACAGGAACTTATCACGGTCTGCATTAATCTCTTCAATCTCCATTGTTGCAATAACAAGTCTTAACTGACCGAGAATAATATCCTTGGCAAGCTCCTGAATCTCGCTCATCTTAAGGCCAAGAAGACGCTCTGCCGCATTCTGCATAACCGCAGGCTCTGTAGATATACCTACTGTAAATCTTGAAGGAACATCTACACGGATATTCTGCTTAGAAAGTGCATTACGCAGATCAACATTGATTGATATAGGTGTCAGGTCCATATACTGATATGCCTGAATAACAGGAACGATAAATGCCGCACCACCATGCACGCACTTCGCCGAACGCTGCTGTCCGTTCTTATCAGTTCCTACCTTACCATAGATAACGAGCACCTTGTCAGAAGGACACTTACGATATCTTGAAAAGATTGCAGCCAGTGCCGCAAAAAGCAGCAAGACTATGATACAGATTCCTACTAAAATTGCCATACTTCTCCTCATTTCTGCGCTGTCATATATTATTTTGTCTGTGCCGCAGCGCTGGCACATAATATATCAGGTAAGATGTCATCCGCATTAATACGGTTAATCATCAAACCGTGATTTACCTGTGTGTTCAACTGCATGATGGCTTCCGTGGAACTTCTTCCATGCTGCAAATATCAGAAATATAAGTATTGCAATCCATGCCATATACATAACAACATAGAACCACACAACCGTTACCGGTTTTGCCGATGCAATGTTATCCCCGGTATAATAAAGAACTACATTGTCTCCCTTAAGCTGTGACAGTGCATCAATTCCCACTGCATAGATTTTATTATTGCTGTCATATACATATGCAACGCCATTAACCCTGTCATAAGGCACTTCTACCGAATTGCCCCTTCTTAACTTTATGTCTCCGGCAAGCACACATGATGTTATAAAAATAAGGAACAGACATATTGCAATAAAAAGTATATATGCTTTTATTGAAGAAAATCTCTGTCTGCGTTCCACCCTCTCATCATAGAAACATGCATTGCTTCCCGAGCCGTTATAATCACTGTTGTCTCTGGCAGCCCTGTCCTGCCAGAATACATCATTGCCGTTAGGTCCTGCCATAAGCCAGATGCCTCCCACATATCCTTAATATTACCGCTTTTTATCAGTGTAGCATAAATGCAATATACTGTCTACAGTCAGGCACGCTCAACAACAAGCACATCACCGACAATATCCGTAACTCTTATCTTGGTCCCTGTAGAAAGCTGTTCATGCTCTTCCGTCATTGCATCACATTCCATAAGGCTTCCCTGTACAACAATATTAATCTTGCCGTTACCTGATGAATTGGCAGGAATCGGTATATACACACTTCCCTCTGCACCAATTGCATTCTTAGGATTAAATGTTCCGTTCGCAGTAAGCTTTGCTGTCTGCTGTGCAAGCTTTGCTATAAGATACATTGCTGCCGCTCCGAATATAAACCCGACCGCTGATGCCTTAAGTGAACTTCCGTCCGAAGCGTACATAACCGATGCAGTCCATCCGAATACACACAGGAACGCCATTACCGTCTGTATTGTAAATATTCTCAGGCTGCCCGCATCTGCCGGATTAGTTCCCTCATGACTGACGCTGTCAGCATTCATGTCATGATTCATGGCTTCGTGTCCGATAGCATCATGATTAAGCACTTCATGTCCGTTAAAATCAGGAACATCCATGCTTCCTGCATCGAATCCTCCTGCGTCATGAAATCCTCCGGACAATGCATCACTGTCAAAATCTATTCCTGATGTATCACTGTAATTGACACCCTCTCCTCCATGACCTATCCCAAAGAGTACAAGTATAGTCTGAATAACCAGAATCAGTGTAGAAGGTATTGCCACACAATACAGAACTTTCTGAAACATATCCAATGCATTCCACCACTCTGTCATATCTTCCTCTTTCCGCAGGCATTCCGCCCACATTACATATTTTACTTTTGTTGCTGTATGTAAATTTAATTTACCTTTATTATAACATTGCCGTTATATTTGTCAATGTGTTTTTAAAATATAAAATTCCTATAATCTGCTTGATTTTTTCAATTTGTAATGATAATATCATCATATAAAATGTAAATGCAATTTACCCAATAATAACCGGAGGTGAAAGTAATGACTAATGCCGAACTTGGACGTATAATTAAAGAAGCACGAATTGCACGCAGGATGACTCAGAGTGAAGTCGTAGGTGATTTCATTACACGCAACATGTTAAGCCAGATTGAGAACGGCAATGCAGCGCCATCCATGCGCACACTTCAGTATCTTATGGATGTTCTGGACATACATATTAACATAGAGGAGATTTCTGAGTATTCATCAGATTCGGACACATGCATCACCAAGCCGGCAGTGGCAGAATCAGCCGGTATTTTTTTATCAAAGGAGGATAATTCATCAGCTTCCGGTTCATCCGCACTTATCAGCCGTCTAATGCAATACAAGCAGTTTTTTGCTGAAGGCCGCTATGATACAATATGCCGTGACATCGATAATATTCCCACAGATGGCGATAATATTTTTCATGATGAATATTGCGCCATCGGTGCCAGAAGCTGCTACGAATACGCAAGACAGCTTGCGGACTGCGGCAACGCCTGTGATGCGGTAGCATATGCCGATAAGGCTGCCGAATATGCCCGTCAGGGAATATATTCAAACAATGACATTCTTGCCAAGTCGATTCTCCTCTCGCACGAACAGGCTCTGCATCTTTCATGATATCCACATGAAGACACAGAGCCTGTCTTTAATTATATTTTCATATTAGTATATAATACTGACACAGAATACCGGCAGCATCTTATCAGCCGTATTGGATTAGTAGAGATTGCGCACCTTGAATTCCTTTTCCGCCTCTCTTCGCTGATCCTTTTTAGCTATATCCTGTCTCTTATCATAGAGCTTTTTGCCTCTTGCAAGTCCTATCTCCATCTTAATAAGACTTCCGTTCAGATACACCTGAAGCGGTACAACCGTATATCCCTGCTGTGCTGTCTGTGCAGCAAGCTTGTTAATCTCCGACTTATGAAGCAGTAGTCTCTTCGGGCGGAGCGGATCCTTATTAAAAATATTGCCCTTCTCATAAGGTGTAATATTCATATTGCAGACATACACCTGACCGTTTTCTATTCTGACGTATGCCTCTTTTATACTGCACTTGCCCATTCGGAGTGACTTAACCTCAGTCCCGTGAAGTTCAATACCGGCTTCATACTTATCCTCTATAAAATAGTCAAAATATGCTTTTTTGTTATTTGCTATGAGCTTTCTTCCTTCTGTTGGCCTTGCCATTGCTTTGCTCACTCCTCTCCATATGTTATGACTGCACATTCTCAGCAGCGCTCACCATCTCAAAATCTATGGTTCTAAGCATTCTGTCAGTTCCGGCAACCTTAATGGTAACACGCTGTCCAAGCTTATATGTCTTATTATTAAGATCATTAACCATCTCATAGTGATTCTCATCATAAGTATAATATCCATCCTTCAGAGATGTAACAGGAACCATTCCCTCTATTGTATTCGGAAGCTCCACATATATTCCCCATGATGTCATTCCCGATATAACGCCTTCATACTCCTCACCTATATGATTCTCCATATACTGGACCATCTTAAGCTTATCTGTATCACGTTCTGCATCGTCAGCCCTGCGTTCAGTCTGGCTGGTATGCTTAGCAACCTCCGGAAGTATTGAATCATAATGCTTCAGCCTCTTCTGATTCATTCCTCCGTGCAGATTCTCCTTTATTATTCTGTGAATCTGCAGATCGGGATATCTTCTTATAGGTGATGTAAAATGACAGTAATACTTGGCAGCAAGGCCAAAATGACCTACACACTCTGTAGTATACTGTGCTCTCTTCATGGAGCGTAGCGTAAGCCTGCTGATAAGCATCTCCTCATCAGAGCCTTCGATTCTTGCAAGCAGCTTCTGAAGTTCCTTAGGATGAATCTCATCACTGTTCTTGTGAATAGAATATCCAAAATTATTGATAAATGTTGCAAGCCTCTGTATCTTCTCAGGGTCAGGGTTCTCATGGCTTCTGTAAAGGAATGGCATCTCCTGCCAGAAATAATCCTCTGCCACCGTCTCATTGGCAGCAAGCATGAAATCCTCTATAATTCTCGTTGCCTTATTACGTTCATACGGCTTAACCTCAACCGGATTGCCATTATCATCAAGTATAATCTTAGTCTCGGGAAAATCAAAATCTATCGAACCGCGCTTTCTTCTCTTCTCCCTGAGAATTGAAGCAAGTTCATCCATATCCTCAAACATACTGACAAAATCCGCATAAGCTGCGCGCTCATCCTCATCCCTGTCAGTAACTATCTTATTAACGCTTGTATATGTCATTCTCCTGTCAACATTAATCACAGTCTCAGCAATCCTGTGTCCTGTGATGCTGCCATTGGAATCTATATCCATAATACAGCTCAACGCAAGCCTGTCCTCTCCCTGATTAAGAGAACATATTCCGTTAGACAGCTTGTGGGGCAGCATAGGTATTACCCGGTCTACCAGATATACACTTGTTCCTCTCTTATATGCTTCTTTATCAAGCGCACTCTTCTCCGTAACATAATGGCTTACGTCAGCAATGTGGACTCCCAGTCTGTATGTCACCTTACCATTATCATCATTCTTGACAAGCGTTATTGCATCATCAAGATCCTTGGCATCCTCACCGTCTATTGTGACAGTCTTGAGATTCCTTAAGTCGACCCTTCCGTTCTTATCTTTCTCATCAACTTCAGACGGAATATTCTTAAGGCTTGTCATAACATCTTCAGGAAATTCAACAGGAAGATCATACGCCCTCACTATTGACATAATATCTGTTCCCGGATCATTGATATGACCTATTATCTCTGTAACTTCTCCTTCCGGATTCCTTGTAGCCGTTCCGTAATTAGTAATCTTTACAACCACCTTGTGTCCTGTCATGGCTCCCATTGACTTATCAGACGGTACAAATACATCACAGCTTATCTTTGCATTATCAGGCACAACAAAGCCAAATGTCCTGTTATCCTGATATGTTCCTACAAGTTCTTTTATTCCACGTTCAACAATCTGTATAACCTTGCCTTCCATGCGCTTTTTCCCGGCATGCTGCTTAGTTACCGCCACTCTTACCGTGTCGCCGTGAAATGCTCCGCCTGTGGCGCTCTCAGGTATGAAAATATCATCATCCATTCCCTCAACCGTAACAAATCCAAAGCCACGCTTTGTAGATTCATAAACTCCGGTATATGATGTATTCTCAACCTTTGTATACTTGCCTCTCCTGGTCAGCCCTATTCTCCCCTCTTCCACAAGGCTGTCAAGGACTTTCGCAAGCTCTTGTCTCTGTTCCTTAGGTACCTGAAGAAATATTGCAAGCTCCTTAATCTTCATAGGGACATACAGTTCATCTTTAACAAGCTCCTCTATTAACTTTTTCCTTCTCTCAAATTCGTCCATATATTATTCCTCTTATTCCGCAGGCACATACTTCTCTTATTTCTAAAAAGAACACTCTTGATTACAAGAGTGTTCCCATCATTAAAAGTTGATATTCAGAATTAATGCAATCACCAGAAATGCTGCAACAAGACATCTTGTAAGAATAACAAGCTTACCTTCCGCAGAACGTCCCTTGTTCCTGCCCCAGTATGTATCAGCCGCACCGGCAATAGTTCCTGAGAGACCTGATGACTTACTCTCCTGCATCAATACAATAACAGTTAACACTACACATACAATTACAAAGACAATCATAAGAAAAATTCTTATGGTATCTGCCCAAGACATTCCAAACATCACAATACCTCCAAATATAATCACATAGGTTGAATTATATCATATCATTTATCAAAAAACAATAATAATATTACATTACAGTGTTTTATCTATTCCAAGGCAGTCATATGCATGTACAGATGCCATTCTTCCTCTCGGAGTCCTGTTTATGAAGCCATTCTGCACAAGGTATGGCTCATATACATCTTCCAGTGTACCTGCATCCTCCCCTACGGCTGCTGCAATCGTCTCAATTCCAACCGGTCCGCCGCCAAACTTATTAATTATAGTAGACAGGATCAGTCTGTCATTACGGTCAAGACCGTCCTTATCCACATCCATGAGATTAAGTGCATAATCGGCAACTTCTCTTGTAATCCTGCCATCATATCTTACCTGGGCAAAATCCCTGACGCGCTTCAGCATTCTGTTAGCAAGACGAGGCGTACCTCTTGACCTTCTTGCAAGCTCATGTGCACCTTCTTCATCAATCTCCACGCCAAGCACCTGTGCCGAACGTCTGATAATCCGCTCAAGCTCTTCTGTTGTATAGAATTCAAGATGGCTGACAACACCGAATCTGTCTCTTAACGGTGCCGTAAGAAGTCCGGCTCTTGTTGTTGCCCCTACAAGCGTAAAATGCGGAAGATCCAGCCTTATCGACCTTGCAGAAGCCCCCTTGCCGATAACTATATCAATTGCAAAATCCTCCATTGCCGGATACAGGACTTCCTCAACCTGCCTGTTAAGTCTGTGTATCTCATCAACAAACAGGACATCACCCTCATTGAGATTGTTAAGAATTGCTGCCATCTCACCGGGTTTTTCAATTGCCGGTCCTGACGTAACCTTAAGATTCGTTCCCATCTCGTTGGAAATAATACTTGCAAGTGTCGTCTTGCCAAGTCCCGGAGGTCCGTACAGAAGTACATGATCAAGGACATCCTTACGATTCCTGGCAGCCTCTATATACACCTTAAGGTTGCTCTTGACGCGTTCCTGTCCTATATATTCTTCAAGCTTCATCGGACGCAGGCTGTTCTCAAGCTTCTCATCCTCAACAAAGCTCTCCGTTGAAATTACTCTTCTTTCCATATAACATTCTTCCCTTTAAATCATGGCAAGCTTCTTAAGTGCCGCCTTAATAAGCTGTTCACTGTCCATTGAATCAGCACCATCGACCATATTAACAGCCCTTGCCGCCTCACTTCTTCCGTATCCGAGAGCAACCAGCGCCTGTACTGTGTCATTCCTTGCATCTCCCGCCGGAAGGTCGTCAACCTCTTCATGTGACAGCCTTATTTCAAATGCTTCTTCGAGCTTCAGCTTATCTTTCAGTTCTATTATCATTCTCTGTGCCGTCTTAGCACCTATTCCCGGTGCCCTGGAGATTGCCTTAACATCATCTGACAATACCGCAAATCTGAGGTCATCCGGTGTTATCGTCGAGAGTATTGCAAGAGCTCCCTTAGGGCCTATTCCATTAACTGTGATGAGGAGTCTGAATATATCAACATCTTCCCTGTTAATGAAACCATACAGTGTCATAGAGTCCTCTTTGACATTGAGATATGTATGAATCTTAACCATGCTCCCACACGAAGGCATCTTATCTATAACCGTCTGCGGCACAATAATATTCATTCCGATTCCGGACGAAGTCTCAACAACTATTGATGTCTCCGATACTTCCGTCAGTTCTCCTTTAATATAGGAAATCATTCAGCAACCTCCCTGCTTCCCAGAAGATAATTAATAAACTGCTGCGCGGTTCTTCCCGATATTCCGCCGTGGCTTAACTCCCACTTGTTAGCTTCCGCACAAAGTTCTTCATCAGACATCTTAATTCCTGCTTTCCTTGCAAGACCCGTAACAATGCCAAAGTACTCCTTCTGTGAAGGCTTGGAGTAATTAATAGTCACACCGAATCTGTTGACGAGAGAGAGCTTCTCCTCCATAGTATCTGACTTATGCATTCCGTTATCCATCTCAACATCATCTCTGTCATTCCATGTCTCCTTAATAAGGTGACGTCTGTTAGATGTTGCATATATAAGGATATTATCAGGTTTTGTCTCCACACCACCCTCTATAACTGCCTTAAGGAACTTATATTCAATCTCAAATTCCTCAAAAGAAAGGTCATCCATATATATTATAAATCTGTAATTACGATTCTTGATTGCCGCTATCACATTAGACAGATCTTTAAACTGATGCTTATATATCTCAATCATCCGAAGGCCCCTGTCATAATATTCATTGACAATTGCCTTAATACTTGTTGACTTACCTGTACCACTGTCACCAAACAGCAGGACGTTATTGGCCTTACGCCCCTCAACAAATGCTTCCGTATTATCCACAAGCTTCTTCTTCTGGATCTCATATCCTATAAGATCTGAAAGCATAACCTTGTCCATATTATTAATAGGATTAAATACAATATCATCGCCACGGCTGCTTATTCTGAATGCCTTATTAAGTCCGAACATTCCAACACCGTAATCCTTATAGAACTGTGTTACATGTGCAAAGAACTCTTCTTCATCAGCTGCGTTCTCAAGCTTCTCACTAAGGGCCTGTACCTTCTCGCTTACATTCTTATTATACATAAGCTCTTTCTTACCTATTGCCTTATAGTTACAGAGTCTTGTAAAGCAGTCAATTCCAAGTGCTTTCTCAATGGGTTTAAAATCAAAATTAAACAATTCCATACATACACTGAAGTCATTCTTGGCAAACGCATTAACACTGCCATCATTAGCCCCGACCTTCTCACATGTAATACTGAATGGATTCTCATTGGTTATAAGAAGAAATGTAAGATAGTTGTGCCATAGATTCTTATCAAATCCGTAATCAGTTGCCACAACAAGGAGCTTGCGCACCTGTGCATATATGTCATTAATAAGCTCTCCGTTAGTCGCCTCACCACTTGTAAATCTTCTGTAAATATCCCCAAGATTATACAGGATGCTGTCCTTATCAAGATTTCCGTAAATAATCAGTTTTGCTATAATATTATGCATCACAGCCTCCAATCGTATGTTTGTTCTATTTTTACTATTAATAATACCGCACATTATATAAAACTTCAATATAATAATTGCAATTCAATTATATAAATGTTGTGCATTTAATTATGTATTTAAAATAGGACTTTCCTTATAACAATATTAATGGTATTATATCTATCGGTGAATCAACGGTTATCTCTGAATTAGTTATATTTATGTGATAATCGCAATTTTTTTACATAAAATTTAGTAAAAATGATGATTGACTTTACTTTTATCAATGTTATAATCATTCCGATGTGGTTGTAGCATGTAGGGGAACATCAAAGCAAAAGCTTTTATCACGAAAGGAGTTTTAAAAAGACAATGGCATTCATTAATGGTTTCAATTTATTTGTCTTCGCAATTCTTACACTTTTGTATTTTTACCAGATTATCTATGTTATCGTAGCTCTGGTAGGTGAGAAGAAGAAAGATCATTTTGATGAAGAGGCTAAGACATTACACCGTTTTGCATTTGTTATAGCAGCGCGTAACGAAAGCTCTGTAATAGCGAATCTGATTAAGAGTATCCGCCGTCAGAATTATCCGGCCGAGCTCATTGATGTAATTGTTATTGCTGATAACTGCACGGATAATACTGCAGAGATTGCAAGAAGCAACGGAGCAATCGTGCTTGAGCGTTTCAATCATATGCTTGTTGGTAAGGGATACGCTCTTGATTATGCATTTAACCGTATTGACAGTGAGATGGGCGGCGTTGAGAAGTATGACGGTTATTTCATTTTCGATGCTGATAACATTATTGACCGTAACTATGTTCGCGAGATGAACAAAGTATTTGATAAGGGTTACCGTGTAATCACAAGTTACCGTAACTCTAAGAACTATGACACTAACTGGCTTACAGCAGGATATGGCCTTTGGTTCCTGCGTGAGGCTAAGTTCCTCAACAACCCACGAATGATGATGAATACAAACTGCGCCGTATCAGGAACCGGTTTCCTTATGAGCAGTGCTATTGTTAAGGCTAATGGCGGATGGAAGTACCACCTCCTTACAGAGGATATTGAATTCTCTATCGTAAGTGCCATTAAAGGTGAGCGTATCGGATATTGTGAGAAAGCAATTCTCTACGATGAGCAGCCTACTTCATTCAAGCAGTCATGGAATCAGCGCATGCGCTGGTCAAAGGGCTTCTACCAGGTAATGTTCAAATATGCAGGGCAGCTTATTTCTACAATGTTCAATAAGAAAGAGCGTTTCACATCATGCTATGACATGCTTATGACTATCGCACCTGCTACACTGCTTACAATTACATGTATCCTTGTTAACCTTGCAGGTCTTGTAACATGTGTTATTGAACCTTCAATTGTTCCGGTACTTTTCCCGGTAGCAGCAAAGTCACTTCTCTTCACATTTGTTAATATGTATGCAATGCTCTTCTTCGTAGGGTTGCTTACAATTATTACAGAATGGAAGCAGATAAGATGCAGCGGATTTAAGAAGTTTTTGTATCTCTTCTCATTCCCTGTTTACATCTTTACATATATTCCGATTGCTATTGTAGCACTCTTCAAGAAGGTTGAGTGGAAGCCAATCGCCCATACATGTGTAAAGACTGTTGAGGAGATGCAGGCTAAGTAATTTGCAATAATATGACCATCACATAACTTAAAAATGCCATCAGTTTGTTCATTAAACAAGTACTGATGGCATTTTTAATATTTATATAATTTATATTGAAAGGTACTAACATATGAATAATCCTACAATCGCTGATTTTCTATCGACATTTAATAAAATTATAAGCTCATTTGTAAATAATGACAATGAAAATATTACACTATACTCCTCCGTTCTGAAAGATACATACAATGTTCTCAACAGCAACGAACGCAGCACTTGTCTTCAATATATTTCTGATTTCTTCAATGAGCAAAATGATACATATATAACTATATTTTTCATGTCATATCTGTTAAAGACACTCAACTCTGCTGAAGCCATCATCCATATACAGCATACAATATCCCAATCCGGTATTTCTCCTATTGATGCCCTGAACATAATATTTCAGATGAGCTCTTTTTCATTTTCAACAGATTTAAAAATTGATACGGCTGACTTTTACAAAGAACAACTTTCAATATATCAGAATAATATAAGCAAGCTCAATTCACTCACGGAATCATATACATTCGTACCATATGATGTGCGCAACAAAGACAGAATAGCAATCATGTGCCGCATGTTATACTCTGACAGACATGCACCTACAGTTATTATCATAAATCTGTTTAACTGGTTAAAAAAGCTTGGGTATGAAGTATGCCTCTTTATAGAATATATGGGTCAAATTCAGGATGAGAATGTAATTAACTGGTATAGACCTTCTATAGAGAATAAAATTTTTTCTCAGGCTGGTGATTTTAATATAAATTATCTTGGCGTAGATATCAAAGGACATAATATTGTTTTCTCTAACAGCAACTATGAGCAGATGGCACGTCGCACTTTTGATTTGATTTATGATTATAATCCGTTATTTGTAATCAATGTAGGTGGATGCAATCCTATCGCTGACCTGTGCAACAACATCACAACTGTATGCTGCATGCCGTGTATCAACAAACCTGCCCTCAGTACATCTTCTATCTATATCAGATATTTTCCGTACACAGAAGATGATGACAGGATATACAATGATTTATTGCTCAATTACCAGCATGTATATGATATGCCATTCGTCGAAGAATTGTCAGGCTCCAACGGATGTATTCAAGTCAAAAGTGATTATGGCATAGATGAAGATAAATTTGCTATTATAATAGCAGGCAACCGTCTCGACAAAGAGATTCGCCAAAGATTCATACAACTTCTGAATGATATCTCTTCAACTGAAGATAATGTAGTATTTGTCTTTATCGGTGACTGCCCTTTATTAAAAAACACACTTAAAGATTGTGACTTCTATAACAAATGTGTATTTACAGGGGCTGTAAGTAATTTTAAGGGTGCTGTAAGTATTGGTGATTTATTTCTTAATCCTCCAAGACAGGGCGGTTCGACCGGCGCATATTATGCGATTGAATGCGGAATACCTGTATTAACACTTCCCAGCTGTGACGTTGCAAGTGTAGGTAACGCATTCACATGTCACACAATAGATGAGATGAGCGATATCATTCACAGATACATGCACGATTCTGAATATATGAATCAGCAGATTCAAAACTGCAGGAGTAGTTTTGAAAAGATATGTTCATGCAAAGATAATCTGCCTTCAATTACATCATTTATCAGCAAACTTAAGGAATATATGAATAATGGGGGTAGGTAATTATGCCTATCTCCCCACACAGTATGTTTGTTATAACTATTCCGGATTATTCCTCATATCTCGGCAGATCCACAATTATTGCTTCATGATGGACTGCCGGAAGGAACTTTTCCATAACCTCTTTAGTATTAAGTCTAAGGCTTGAAGTATTAATACACGGATGACATCCAAGAGACTCTCCTTCAAGGACTTCTCTGTCTATCAGCAGCTGCACGTTATTGTCCTTATCATTCATAAGTCCCATTATCGATACAGAGCCGGGTGTTATATCAAGAAATTCCTGCATATATTCCTCATCCGCAAATGATAATCTTGCAGAGCCTATCTGCTTAGACAGATCCTTTGTCTTAAACACCTTATCTCCCGGCATCATAAGCATATAAAACTGCGTCTTCTGTCTGTTGCATAAAAACAGATTCTTGCATATAAGTGTACCAAGAATGCTGTCTATACAATTGCACACTTCCATTGTTGTAGCCGGTTCATGGTCCGTTCTGTAATATTCCATACCCAGGCTGTCAAGGAGGTCATACACACGTATCTCCTTATCAAGTCTGCCTTCTTCATTCTCCGGTCTTCCTTTGATCAATTTCATAACAATCCCCATTCCTGCGCTGTCTTTTGCACATATCAAGTTATACAAAAAATCCTGCCATGTATAAACCCGCGCACACAATTCCCGCACCAAACGTCAGTGAACGTGTAAGCCTGTCATGATTATGCAGCTTAAGTGAAGCTTTGTCACATATAATCACCTGAAGCTTCTGCCCGGTATTATATTTTTTCATTACATACGCTTCTCCGGTCATCAACTTACCGTCCATTGTGTAATAAAAGCCTATGGTCCTTATCTTGCCGCCTTTGGCTCCAACGTGTTCCTCATACCTTTCACAGGTCACTTCCTGACTGTGATAAAAGTAAAAAAAGAAAAATGAGCACATCAGCAAGCCATATGCCAATGCTGATGTAAAAGTGGCAAAAGCCGTTCTGCACACTGAATTAACAGTAATGATGAATACCATGCCTCCAACTATAAGCAGAGCCATTATAAGCTTAACGGCAAAACAAATTATGTGAGTTATCTTTTCCATAATAGCAGTTAAAATGTCCCTGCAATCGTTTTTGCAAGTGCATCGATATCTTCATTCTGAGCCTGCTTTACGGATGACTTTATTGTCACCTTCTGTTCAAGGATATTCAGGTTCTTACATTTGCCAAGAAGCTCCGCCGTCTGTTTTGCTGTCATTGCCGCCCATGTACCGTTCTCAATCAGTGCAACCGTGCGGTTCTGGAAATTATGTGCAGCAAGGTCATGCAGCAGATCTTCCATCTTCACGAATATTCCTCCATTGTAGGTTGCTGATGCAAATACAACATGGCTGTATTCAAATGTTGCCGCAACTATCTCAGATGCCGGTACAACAGAAACATCAAACATCTTAGTTCTTATACCAAGCTCATTGAGCCTGCAGGCAAGAATCTCAGCCGCATTCTCTGTATTGCCGTATATTGAGCCATATGCAATGACAACACCCTGTTTCTCAGGCTCATACCTGCTCCATTTGTCATATGCTGCAATATAATCAGCAAAATCCCTGCGCCATACAAATCCGTGAAGCGGACATATCATTGATATCTCAACTGCAGATGCTTTTTTAAGAAGTGCCTGCACCTGTGCTCCGTACTTGCCTACAATATTGGTGTAATATCTTCTTGCTTCATCAAAATAATCCCTGTAAAAATCCACCTCGTCAGCAAACAGTGCTCCGTTAATTGCTCCAAAGCAGCCGAATGCATCTGCCGAGAAAAGAATCCTGTCTGTCTTATCATATGTTACCATTACCTCAGGCCAGTGAACCATAGGTGCCATTATAAATGTAAGATTATGCTTTCCTGTAGAAAGCTCGTCTCCTTCACTGACAAGCTTTAACTTTGAATCAATGTCAAAATTGAAGAACTGCTTAATCATTCCTGCAACCTTGGCATTAGTCACTATAACAGTCTCCGGATGTCTTCTCGTAAGATCTTCAATCATTGCACAGTGATCCGGCTCCATGTGATTAACTATCAGATAATCAAGTGGTCTGCCATTAAGCGTGTGTTCAATATTCTCAAAGAATATACCGCCAACTGCCTTATCAACGGTATCTAACAGGACCGTCTTTTCATCAAGCAGCAGATATGAATTATAAGATACCCCGTAAGGAACCTTGTAAACGCCCTCAAATAGTGAAAGACGGCGGTCATTGCCACCTACCCACACAAGGTCTTCTGTAACATTTCTTGTACAATACATAATCATTACCTCCTGAATGAGTTCCATGCTCACGCCGCTCCTCATTTCCGAATTTGTTTGCACTCATTATATCATATAAAACATATTTTTTTATAAAAATAGTTAAATTAATATTTTTTTCTCTAAAAGTATACTATTTCAGAATCGTTCATACTTTACTGCTTTACCGTAAAATGTCTTGCTACACATATTACATGCCTTTGCCGCCTCTTCCAGCGTTATTTTTCCTTCTCTCCATGCCCTGTGCATCTGATTAAAATTATCCGGGATAGGTATTGACGGTCTCCCGAATTTTACACCTCTTGCTTTCGCTGCTGCAATACCTTCTGCCTGACGTTGTTTTATATTAATTCTTTCATTATCTGCATTTTTTCTTTTGTTATAATCCGCCACTGCTCATTAAGTTCTGTATAATTACGTCCGAGCCTGTCGATTGATTTTATATAGAGTACTGAATCTTCATCCAGCTTCTTAAGCATTTTCTTATATTCTGCCCTCTCAAAAATATTTACATATAATAACAGCTACAGTACAAAATTTCCAAAAAAGGGAGCACCATTTCTGATGCTCCCTTTATTATTGCTCTATGCTTATACCAATTTATGCAATTATATTAAGATAACTTTCTCTTTTCTTATGCTCTCTTTCCTGTAAGAACCATTATCATTCCTAACGCAGATGCCATAACAAGCACAATCATCATAATTGGAGCAGTATCGGCTGTCTGCGGTGATTTTGCAGTTTCCTGTGCTGCTTCATTCTGATTTTCAGGCGCTTTAAGTCCAGCATCCTGTCCAGCATCTGTTATGTCAGCATCCGGCTGGACAATTTCTGCATTAGTTACAAATCCTGCATACAATACTATATTGCCAGACTGTTCTTCTGATACTAAAGATAGCTTTCTGGTAAGCCCGGCATCACTATACCAGCCTGTAAATGTATATCCAGCCTTAACTGCCGGTTTCAGACTGCTTACGCCCGTCCCATATTCATAATGAGCCGGATTAGAGATATCATTAACGCCTCCATTGAGGACATATGTTATACTGAAAGTCTCTGGTTCGTCATCTTCATCTGATTCATCTGGTGTCTGATTTGATATTGGCGCCGGATTCGGGTTTAGATTCGGTATTGCAGTAAACTTCGCATACAAATCAACGTCACCTGTCTGTGTATCTGATATTGATGTCACTCTTGCTGTTAAAGCTGCATCACTGTACCAGCCATCGAATGTATATCCTGTCCTGGAAGCGTCCGTCAGTGACGCTACTCCTGTACCTTCTGTATATGTTGATGGATTGCCAGCTCCATTGCTGCCGCCGTCAAGGTGATAATTTATTCTGCTTATTACAGGTGCAGCCGTAAACTTAGCTACAAGATTAATATCCTGCGATTCTGTTTTAGATATCATGCTGACTCTTGTTGCAAAAGTATCGTCTGTATACCATCCTTCAAATACATAACCAGGTGCATCTGCATCAATGAGTGTAATATCCTCCTTGCCAACATAATATCCGGCAGGATTTGAATTGCTCATTGTAACACCTGATGGCAGACCTGAAGCAGCGTATGTTATATTCTTCTTCTCGTAAGGCACTGCCTGTAATGAAAGCTCAGCACTCCATCCAGCTGACGCATATACATATGTTACCTTCCACTCTTTAAACTGCTCATATGGAATAGCCCTTGTTCCTGACAGCTCTGAATAATCCGGAACTGTCAATGCATAATAATCACCCTCTGTATCTGATGCATTACCTGCAGTGCTTGTAAGTGTCTCAATTAGTGTAGTTCCATCAGTATCGATGTAATTAACAATATATCCTATGTAAGGACTTGAGCCGCAATACAGCTTAATATTATCTCCTGCAAGCACCCTGTCAGATTTGTCCGGATCCATCTGAATATTATTCGTAAGATCACATCCAGCATCGGAAACCTTGTAAGTTGCAGCATTCGCAATATATGGCATTGTGCAATATACCAGCATGACACACATAATACAGAATGCAGCAAATCTTTTCTTTCTCTTCCTTATTAATTCCTTCATTCTTCCTCCTGCTATTAAATTATTTTGCTCTCACAATATATCTCAAATGGCGCATGCCATCCTTGACCATTCTTAATTTTGACTTCCTTTTATACCTGCATCTTCTGAGCTTCACAGGCACCTCGCCAATATCGAGACATGCTTTTTTTGCGGCAGCAATCATCTCTGTTGCAAATTCCATCCCGTCTGTCTGGAAGTCAAGTATCTGCGCTGAAGTACGCGTAATTCCTCTTAATCCGCAATGAAAATCATATATATCGCACTGGAATCTTTTGCCTGCGCACCATGATAAAATACGACCTCCAATCACATGCGATAACTGTATGCTCCCCTTTTCAAACCCGCCCTCGTAGCGGTTTCCTATAACAACATCGCACTTGCCGGATGCCAGTACAGCATACATCAGTCCTATTCTGTCAAAATTATATGACGTATCGCAGTCTCCTATAATAATCACATCGCCTCTGCTCTGCCTTATGCCTGCCTTGATTGCACTTCCGTACCCTTTTGACTGTTCATATACGACAACTGCGCCATGCTTCAGTGCAGCCTCGGCAGAGTTGTCTGTCGAGGCATTATCAACAACAATTATCTCTCCATCAAGAGCACATCTGTCTAAAAATGTTTTTGCTTCATCTACACAATATCCTACACTTTGTTCTTCATTAAGACATGGCATTATGATTGACAGACTAAGACTTTGTTCTTTTTGCAGCTCCATCTGCAAACCACCTCCAGTCGACTAACGAACCAGTTATCAGAAACATTGCCAGAATTGTTGCAATCTGTGCCCTGTATGTAAAGAAACAATGTAGATATGAATGATTATGCAGTACCAGATATCTCGCATATGGTATAAGTCCAACAATCCCATATATAATAATACTATGCAAGCAAATATCATTACTATGGTAAACATATCCTATATAAATAATAAACAAAATAACTGCTGCAAACAGCCACACTCCTGCTTTGCCATATCCTGCCGGAAACAGACATTTTATATTATTAACAACTGCTCCTGTAATATACTGTACAGTACCAACGCCTATATCTCCGCCAATACGCTCGTCCACATGCTCCGTTACATACGGCAGCATACTGGTATGCATCACTGCAGATGCTGTAATCCACTTGGCACACCATGTTCCGGCATATCCGGCTGTCCATGTCACAGCCGCTTTTACAGGTATTTTCACCGGACTGAAGCTTTCTTTATATCTTCCATTCATTCCAATGCAGATTACAATAAGCAGCGGCACTGACAATGTCACGGTCTCGGTAGTAAGAAAGTCAAAATAATTTGTTATCATCCCGCTGAGTAAGAATATGATTCCTATATTATACCATCTGCCTTTATCGCAGCTTCTGACTGCACACATAGCGGCCACCGGCATGATTATAAAAACCCATGTATATTCCAACGAATATGGTACAAACCATACCGCCGCTGCAATATATCCCACAGCCAGACCTACTGCTGCATAATATGCTTTTCTTCTTATGATCATTACAATAAGTGCCGCATTTAGAATTGCTACCATAACCGCATTAAAAAAATATATATTTTTAAGCTGCATAAACATCAGCATAGGTCTTACGATAACTGTTGAGCCATGCCAGTATCTCATGTATTGCTGGTTAGCCGCAGGATGCTTTGTAACTGCCTGATACAGGTTGTCATTCTCATTAAGATACGATGTATGGTAATACGAAGACATCATAACAGATTCAAGCGGATTTTCCTCATCATACTGGTAAGCTATGCCTAAAAGTATCGAATCTGCATATCTGTCTATTCTGCTTCCTTCTGCCCCATCAATAACAGTACCAAACAGTTCGCAATTTTTCAGATACTGCGCCGACTCCTGCATATTATCCTGTATTGCAGACACAGGAATCAGAGCTGTCAGCACAAGAAGCAGTATCATAACTCCTATGCCTGCAGCAAATACTCCTGTGTACATTATTACATTTTTAAAAATGCTTTTCCCCTTATGTCTGCAATCCGTATAGCTCTTATTAAGTTTCATCTGTCCCCTTATCCACATATTAAATATTATCTATATCCCTGCTTACTCTGCCAATGTCTCTGCAATAGCCTTTGCAAGTTCCACTACAGCCTCATTCTGCTCCTGCTTGACAGCAGACTTTATTGTCACCTTCTGTTCAAGAATATTCAGGTTCTTACATTTGCCAAGAAGCTCCGCCGTCTGTTTTGCTGTCATTGCCGCCCATGTACCGTTCTCAATCAGTGCAACCGTGCGGTTCTGGAAATTATGTGCAGCAAGGTCATGCAGCAGATCTTCCATCTTCACGAATATTCCTCCATTGTAGGTTGCTGATGCAAATACAACATGGCTGTATTCAAATGTTGCCGCAACTATCTCAGATGCCGGTACAACAGAAACATCAAACATCTTAGTTCTTATACCAAGCTCATTGAGCCTGCAGGCAAGAATCTCAGCCGCATTCTCTGTATTGCCGTATATTGAGCCATATGCAATGACAACACCCTGTTTCTCAGGCTCATACCTGCTCCATTTGTCATATGCTGCAATATAATCAGCAAAATCCCTGCGCCATACAAATCCGTGAAGCGGACATATCATTGATATCTCAACTGCAGATGCTTTTTTAAGAAGTGCCTGCACCTGTGCTCCGTACTTGCCTACAATATTGGTGTAATATCTTCTTGCTTCATCAAAATAATCCCTGTAAAAATCCACCTCGTCAGCAAACAGTGCTCCGTTAATTGCTCCAAAGCAGCCGAATGCATCTGCCGAGAAAAGAATCCTGTCTGTCTTATCATATGTTACCATTACCTCAGGCCAGTGAACCATAGGTGCCATTATAAATGTAAGATTATGCTTTCCTGTAGAAAGCTCGTCTCCTTCACTGACAAGCTTTAACTTTGAATCAATGTCAAAATTGAAGAACTGCTTAATCATTCCTGCAACCTTGGCATTAGTCACTATAACAGTCTCCGGATGTCTTCTCGTAAGATCTTCAATCATTGCACAGTGATCCGGCTCCATGTGATTAACTATCAGATAATCAAGTGGTCTGCCATTAAGCGTGTGTTCAATATTCTCAAAGAATATACCGCCAACTGCCTTATCAACGGTATCTAACAGGACCGTCTTTTCATCAAGCAGCAGATATGAATTATAAGATACCCCGTAAGGAACCTTGTAAACGCCCTCAAATAGTGAAAGACGGCGGTCATTGCCACCTACCCACACAAGGTCTTCTGTAACATTTCTTGTACAATACATAATCATTACCTCCTGAATAAATAGAATAATAATACATCCCCTGTTTACAGCCCATTTTGTACCAGATATTCTTCATTGTCAAGAATATCCTGAGGATTTCCGTCATATATTATCCTTCCGTCTGACACGAATATAACCCTGCTGCATACCTGCCTTACAAAATCAAGGTCATGTGAAGCTATTATCTTAAGGTGCTCAAAGCTGTTAAGTACCGATATCAGATTGCGTCTGTTGCGCGGATCAAGTGCTATTGTCGGTTCATCCATCAGGATAATGTCAGGTGTCATGGAAAGTATAGTTGCAATCGATACGAGCTTTTTCTCGCCGCCTGACAGCTTATATACAGGTCTGTCCGCAAGATGTGTGGCATTAACCATCGCAAGTGCATTATCAACTCTTCTTGCAACTTCATCTTCAGGGAGACCATAATTAACCGGTGCAAATGCAACATCTTCTCTCACAGTTGACATAAAAAGCTGACTGTCTGAATCCTGAAAGACATAACCAATCTTTTCTCTTATAATAGAAAGCGTATCTTTGCGTACCGGAACCTCTTCAATACGTATCTCTCCCGTTGCCGGCATGCACAGGCCTACAAGCAGCTTCAGCAATGTAGACTTGCCGGCCCCGTTGGCTCCTATCACGCCAACAGATTCATGTTCTCCAACATGCAGTGAAATATTCTCAAGCACACGCCTGCTGTTATCATAAGCAAATGACACGTCATTTACATCTATATGAATATGACTCATATAATAAAATCTCCTACTATTTCAAATACATGCACATACCTGAGCAGTACCATTATGCCGCAGAATGCCGCAAGCAATGCAATGTCTTTTAGTCTCATATGTACTGTATTCTTATAAATAAATGTACCTCTGCATCCTCTCAGGCACATGCTCTCATACACTGCTGATGCCCTGTCCATTGAACGCAGCAGAATCTGTCCGGTAAGCGGTCCCCATGCCCTGAATGCAATTCCTTTCTGTCCGGGTGCACGCAGTAAATATGCCTGTACAGTCTGGTTAACTTCCTCAAGAAGCACTGTAATATACCTGTATATAAGCAGCACAAGTGTTACAATTATCTTAGGCATGTGAAGTCTTGCCAGTGCCGCACATATATCTTCTATCCCGGTTGTGATAATGAGTATATACGCCGCCGTAATCGTAAAAATGCCTTTAAGAATTAATGTCACCATTGATCCGGGAGGATTGAATATCCCGACGAGGCACACAAAAGGTATTATATATCCTATTCTTTTTATACATAACCCCACGCTCAGCTCTCCAATAATGAACATGCAGAGAGGATACAGTATCATGGCAAGCTCTCCGGCAGCATCAGTGTTATCAAATGACACCACCGTTATTATGTATATAATTGTCACAAGGAACTTAAGGAGCGGGTCAGCCTCCTTTAATCGTCCTGCTCCTTCCTGCATTGAATTAATTCTATGCAGTTCATGTATTGCATTTTCTATCTTACTCATGCTTTCTTCTAAAGAGCCTGAACATCACACAGAACAAAGAACACAGTGCTATTACGGCAGCTCCGCCTACGATACCCGATAATGATGTACCTGCCTGTGAATCTGTTGTCTTTACCGAATAATCAGGAAGCAGCGCTGTCTTCTCCTGAACACTTGCTGCCGCTTCATATATCCCGTCAGATGCCTCTATCTCATCTTCTCCCGTTATCTTCTGGATTGACCACTCAAGTCCGTCAGGATATTCCGATGCTGCCAAAGAGAGACCTCCGCCTATTACAACTGCGGCAGTTACAAGAATTATAACTGTTTTCTTGTAGCTTAATCCCGGCTTTTTATCCACTCCATCATTAATCCCCCATAACAGTTCGGGTCTTGCCTCATATATAAAACACAGGACTGCTGCCGTTATCAGCCCCTCAACCGCTCCTATAGCCAGATGTATAGGCTGCATTACAGATACAAATACCGTGAGCGGAAGCTGTGTTACACCTGAAGCTGTTGTCTCAAGGCATACTGAAAATGCTCCAAGCTGAAGTGTCACAATACATCCGATTACCGATGCTGCTATAATCTTCCACCTGCATGCACCTTTTCTCATCATCGGTCTCCATATCAGCATGGCACCGATAAAGCACCCATAGAAAGCCATATTCCATATATTACAGCCAAGTGCCAGAATACCGCCGTCAGCAAATAACAGGCATTGTATCAGAAGTACGCCTATCATTGTCAAAAAGCCCGCATAAGGCCCCAATATTGCCGACAAAAGCATTCCTCCGCAAAGATGTCCCGAAGAACCCGTTCCCGGTATTGTAAAGTTAATCATCTGTGTTGCAAATACAAATGCTCCCATTACTCCCATCACAGGGATCCTCTTGGGATCATCCACCAGTTTTACTTTTTTTACCGAATATCCTGCTGCCACTGCCGAGCAGGTATACATTGTTGCCGCAACTGCCGGTGCGACGAGTGCGTCTGCCATATGCATATCTTAGTCCTCCATGTTCTCTATAATGTCGCGTATTTCCCTTATTGAGCGTCCTGATGACTTTGCCAGTCTTCTGACATCATCATATTCAAGTTTGCTTCTTACCACCCCATATCCGCTTGCTTCCTTACATCTTACATCCCCGAATTCAGTATGAAGTGTCTTCTCACTGCGCTCAAGAATCATTCTCTCACAGTGGTATACCCTCATTCCAAGTGTTGTTGTATTCCTGAAAATGAGACCGGCAATCCTTTCCCTGTCCTCCTCCCTGCACATAACAGTAAGCAGCGTTCCCGGCCTTGACTTCTTCATTCCTATTGCAGTTGTATACACATCTAAAGCCCCCTCGTCCATGAGAAGCTCCGCTGCATATCCCAATTCTTCTGCCGTCATATCATCAATATTGCAGCAAAGCTGGACTATCGTTTTAGCTGTCCGTGTAGCCTGTATACCAACAAATACCCTGACACAGTTTGCTGCGGCAAAATCCTTTGTACCCATTCCGTAGCCGATTCTGCTCACAGTCATCTGCGGCATATTACCGAACTCATCAGCATAATGCTTAACAAGAGCAGCTCCCGTAGGCGTACACAGTTCTCCTTCTATGCTTCCTGCCCTCAATGGTACATCATTCAATATAAGTGCCGTTGCAGGTGCCGGAACCGGAAGTATTCCATGAGCACATCTGACATTACCAAAGCCGGTTGTCACAGGTGATACAACTATCCTGTCCGCACCTATAATATCAATAAGCATACAGCAGCCTATTACATCTGCCATTGCATCCTTACTTCCGACCTCATGAAAATGTATCTCGTCAGCACTTTTGCCATGGACCCTGCTCTCCGCCTGCGCAATACACTCATATACCTCAACTGCATTCTTCTTAACATTCTCGCTTATTCCCGCTGCATCTATAACATGTCTTATGTCATGCATCGATGCTCCATGATGGTGATGATGCTCCGAATGGTGGGATTCAAGCTCCTCATGCCCGTCAATCGTCACATTCATGTGTGTTCCATTTATACCGCATTTTACTGAAGGAACAGCCTCAACATGCAGACCTTCAATTCCAAGTGAATTCATCTTATCCGTAAACTTTTTTCTGTCTTCATCATTAAGGAGTTCATACAGTGCGCCCATCAGCATATCTCCTGCCACGCCCATAGAACACTCTATATATAATATCTTCATACATTAGCCTCACTGTTTTTTGGCTGCATATGGTTAATCATGCTCGCCATATACCCTGCTCCAAATCCATTATCTATATTAACAACACTGACGCCGCTTGCACATGAATTAAGCATGGACAACAGTGCCGACAATCCGTGAAATGATGCGCCGTATCCGACACTTGTAGGAACTGCTATCACCGGACAGTCTGCCAGACCTCCTATTACACTTGCAAGAGCACCTTCCATTCCCGCTATTGCAATAATAACCTGCGCATTCATTATATCTTCCATATGTGCCATAAGCCTGTGAAGACCTGCGACTCCGACATCGTAGAGCCTTACGACCTCATTGCCGAGAGCTTCTGCCGTAAGTGCAGCCTCCTCAGCAACCGGAATATCACTTGTTCCGCCGGTTGCAACAACAATCTTTCCCATTCCGTATGGCGCCGGCATATCTCCTATTATTCCGATACGCGCCAGCTCATCATATCTGAGTTCCATATTATCCGACACATACTCAGCAGCTTCCCCTGACATCCTTGTTATAAGTATTACATCCTGTCCATTCTGCTGCATCTGCTTAGCAATTCCAAGTATCTGTTCCTTAGTCTTGCCTGCACCGTATATAACCTCCGGTACACCCTGACGTATTCCGCGGTGATTATCAAGCTTCGCGTAGCCTATATCAGTAAACGGTTCTTCCTTTATCTTAAATGCTGCGTCCTTCACGGACATGCTGCCGTCTGACACCGCCTTAAGCATATCAATAAGTTCTCTTTCTTCCAACTCTGATCTCCTGATTCTCTTCAATCTGTACAACCATATAAATGCACAAAAAAAATTGCAACAAAAACAACCTGCCTGCATGATACATTCATGTTCATACCGGCAGCAACGCACTTCATGTGCTTAATTGTCTTCGTGGCAATTACATTAAATATTATTCTAACATAACAGATACATCAAATCAAGCCGTTACTCAGGCTTGCGCATATTCCCTGTAATCTTCTTCACATGCAAAAAGAATGTACTGTCCGTCAACATATCCCATATATCCGCTCTCTACATTATATCCCTTCATGAACAAATCCTCCTGTAAATATGGCGGCTTCATGCCGTCCGCTTCACCTTACAGAAGGATTATCCCATATCTTATGTCCAATAAACACCACAGTGCTGATTATCTTTTTATCTTATCTTTTTACATATTCACCTATCTTCATATCTGCTTTAAGGATATGGTTGGTAAGCCATCCGACAAGGAAATCCATAAGCTCTGTCAGATATTCCTGCTGATTGTTGTCCATAGCCTCTATATCGTTAAAATCAATCTCAACCAGACGCTCGACAAAGGCCGCATGTGCTCTCTTCTGCGCTTCAAGTTCAGGATACCCGATTTGCTCCATATACTCTTCTTCATCTGCAAAATGATGGCGTGTATATTCCTCAAGCTCTTCAAGTATATGCATTATCCTGTCATATTTGTCGTGGAGAAAATCTGCTCTTATAAGTTCATTAGCCTCCGCCATTATCTCAAACAGCTTTCTGTGCTCATCATCAACGAACTCTATTCCTGTCCTGAATCTGTCAGCAAATACAAACATTTCGCTGCCTTTGCCGTCTGCTTTGCTGCTTTCACATGCATCAGTACCATCTTTTTCAGGTTCTCCGTCATTTCCGAGCTTTCCAATCATCATATCACTGCTGAGTATATGCGTGTAAAGCCACTTTATAAGATATGACAGCATATCCTTAACCGCTTCCTGCGCATTAGACGCATCTATGTCTGCACCGCGCATCTCATCAACCTTCTTAACAAAAGAAGCATGCTCAATTCTCTGTCTTGCAAGCTCAGGATCAGAAGTCTTCTCCATATATTCTTCCTCATGTGCAAAATGTACCTCTGCATAATCTCTGAGCTTTGCAAGCATGCTCTTCATTATAATCACATTATCAGCATCTTTTTCTGATGAAAGCGCAACAGCCTCATTTATTATCTGAAAAAGCATTCTGTGTTCATCATCAATCTGTTTGTTGCCTGTAAGGCAGTCATCAGTAAATTCGTACATACTAATCTCCATTCTTGCCCGTTTTTCAGGGCATCCTTAGTTTGTGCGCAAGCACAAATCTTGTGTGTGAAAAATCTTATTTTTCACACTAATCTCCATTCCGCAGCATACTGCTAAAATTCTATCCCCTTACGTGCCATGATTCCGTTATCATAAGGATGCTTTACTTTTTGCATCATTGTCACATAATCAGCTTTTCTTATCAGCTCTCCTTGAGGATTTCTTCCTGTAAGTACCAGTTCAAGCCCCTCTTTTCTATTATCCACAAAATCGGCTACATTTGCAAGCGGAACAATGTTGTGATTAACCGCTGAGATTATCTCATCAAGGATAATCACGTCAAAATCTTCCGATTTCTCAACTATTCCCGCAAAATATGTCCTATAATAGCTCTTTGCTTTTGCGAGCTGTTCACCGCTCATATTGGATACTCTTCCGTAATGTTCCTTCTCAGAAAATATTTCTATATTGCTGTTCAAAGCAAGTGTCTTTAATTCAGATGAATTGCCGGGTTTAAAAAACTGTGTTATAAGAACCTTCTTACCGCTTCCGGCAGCTCTTGCGGCAAGCCCCATAGCTGCAGTTGTCTTACCTTTGCCATCCCCGCAGTATATGTGGACAAGTCCCGTATTCCTATTGTCTGCTGTCATTAATATTAATCTCCGTTCACGCATTCATTATTCTGTATATATAGTCCATATCAAGTGCCTGCCTCACATCTTGTGCAAGTCTGTCATACTGTGCCTGTCTGTACGCTTCTCTGTCAAATGTGCCCGTATCAATATCTATTCCTTTTTTCTGTGCCGCAATATTAATTATTGCCTCATCAAGTCCATTATCAAATATCCCGTGCACATAACTTGCAAGTACACTTCCATTCTGTATTATTGCACTGTCAAGCCCGCTTCTTCCCATATGTATCTCATATCCGCTATAAGGGATTGAATTAAGCTTTTCGTACATTCCGACAAGCCCTGATATTACACCGCCAGTCTGCGTCTGTGTCTTATCATTTGCAAATACCGTGTCGACAGGGATAAGTTCCATTCCTGATATTGTCTCACATCTGCTGTCCTCTGCACCGCACTCATCAGATATTGTATTGCCAAGTATCTGAAGGCCTCCGCATATTCCGAATGTAATACCTCCTGCTGATGCGTGTTTTTTTACGGCAGCTTCAAGACCGTTCTGCCGCATCCACAGCATATCATGAATAGTGCTCTTTGTTCCCGGTATTATTATTATGTCGGGATTGCGAAGCTGCGATGTCTTATCAACATATCTTACTGATACACCAGCAAACCTCTCAAATGTCATAAAATCAGTAAAATTCGATATTCTCGGAAGTCTGATAACTGCAATATCAATATCCTTCTTTTCCCGGGAGTCAAATCTTTCACTTAAGCTGTCCTCGTCATCGATATCCGCATGTGAATATGGCACAACTCCGACACATTTTATCCCCGTCAGTTCTTCTATCCGGCTGATTCCGCTTCCGAGTATCGCAAGGTCACCCCTGAACTTGTTAATTATAAGCCCTTTGATTCTGTCACGCTCATCAGGCTCAAGAAGTGCTGCTGTCCCGTAAAGCTGTGCAAATACACCTCCTCTGTCAATATCCCCAACAAGAAGTACCGGCGCATTAGTCATGGCTGCAAGTCCCATATTTACAATATCATTTTTTTTCAGATTAATCTCTGCCGGACTACCCGCACCCTCAATTACTATATAGTCATTCTCTGCCGCAAGCCGCTCATATGCCCCCATAATATCAGGTATAAACTGCTTTTTGCATGCAAAATATTCCGAAGCTCTCATATTGCCGTAGACACGCCCATTCACTATCACCTGTGAACCTACGTCTGTTGTCGGCTTAAGCAGTATCGGATTCATATCCGCAGAAGGCTTTTTATATGCAGCCTCAGCCTGTACTGCCTGCGCTCTTCCAATCTCAAGCCCGTCTTCTGTTATGTATGAATTAAGCGCCATATTCTGTGATTTGAATGGTGCCACACTGTAACCGTCCTGTGCAAGTATTCTGCATAACGCCGTGCACAGAATGCTTTTGCCGGCGTTGGACATAGTGCCCTGAATCATTATGGGTCTGGCTTTTTTCATAGAAGGCTCCTTTCCTGATGATGCATAATATATTTACAGCAAGTGCCTGTAGAATCTTCAGAACAGAAATGACTTGAGGAAGCCTGCGGCTGTCCCGAATATTACTATTGCCGCTGCGGATGCAGCATACATGAGACGGCATGTTTTACGGATGTCCTCCGGCTCTATTGGCCGGATGTCATCTCCGATATACGGCTTCTCATGCAGCACTCCGCCATACCATGCATTGCCTGCGAGCCTCACGTCAAGAGCTCCTGCACATGCACTCTCCGTCTGTGCTGAATTAGGGCTCGCATGCTTCATTCTGTCACGCCTGAATATTTTCCATGCTCCTGCAGCATTAAGCCCCGTGAACTTAGCTGCCGCAATTATAAATAATGCTGACAGCCTTGACGGAATATAATTCAGCACATCATCAAGCCTTGCTGCCGCCTTGCCAAACGCTTCATATCTGTCATTTATATAGCCCAGCATTGAATCCATGGTATTAACCGACTTATAGAAGAATCCTCCTGCCGCTCCGCACAATGCCGTATAGAATACCGGGGCAATTACTCCGTCAGAAGAATTCTCGGCAACAGTCTCGACTGCCGCTTTAATTATTCCTTCCTTATCAAGTACCTTCGTATCTCTTCCTACAATCATTGATACAGCACGTCTTGCGCCCTCTGTATCACCGGCTTCCATGGCTGCACATACGAGCATGCTTTCTTTTTTCAGTGACTTAGCCGCTATAACAAAATAATCCATAACAGTCTCTGCAGCAAAAAAAAGCCATATATTTATATTAAAACTTATAATCTCTATAATAAGCGGAAATGCCGTAGATATCACAATAACAGCAGCAGCCGTCAATGCGCCTCTCGCAATTCTTCTCTTTCTGCTTACATTTTCTTTATTGAGTGCTGAATCAAGCATTGCTATAAGATTGCCTATAAGGCATATCGGATGCATTCCGGTATGCGGATCACCGAGTATCATATCAAGTATAAATGCTGCCGGCAGCGCCAGCATCTGCATAATTATCCATTCTCTCATAACTAAAACCCTATTCTGTCCGTTACATCAAGCATCCCGTCCTTATATACAGCAGCATATCCGCTGCCATTGCCGCACTGCCATCTGTAATATTCATGATGCTTTTCGTATTTTTCCAAAACACTCATAATAGTTCCGCCATGTACAACCGCAGCCACCGCATTTATTCTATTATGCCCGCCGGTCATTTGGAGCATCTGCATAAAGCCGTTAATGCATCTTCGCCTGAACTCCTGCGGTGACTCACCGTTTGGAAATGCAATCTGCCCATCAGAATCAATCCAGCGCTGGTAATCTGCATTACCATTCAGCTCCTGATAATTATATCCCTCAAAATCACCAAAATCGCATTCCCTGAAATCATCAATTATTATCTTTTTCTTATCAGGAAATAATATATCCGCTGTTGCAATGCATCTTTTCATTGGTGACGTAAAAACAGCTTCTGCACCTTGACAGACAGACGGAATGGAATTCCCCTTAATATCCGGCACCAATTCCCGCAGCTCTTTCAGTCTCTCTATTCCTTCCGTGCATAGTTCTTCATCAGTTCTTCCGATATATCTCTTTTCGAGATTACCTGCTGTTGCACCGTGTCTTATAAAATATATTATCATTTTAACTGCATTCCTATTCCACAGAACACTCTGTATACGGCATCTGCCTGATTTGCAAGTTCACAGCACACACGTCCCGTCTTCTCGCGCCACTCTCTGTCTTCTCTTCTTAACGGTACAATTCCCGAACCAATCTCATCACATATTATAACGCAGTGAGGATGCAACATAATGTATTCGTCCAGTCTGCTGTCAAAATCTTCATTCATAACTGCTTTCTGTAAGTTGTATATGCAGTCCGTGTCACCTACAACACCGTCATCATAATCCGTAACTCCAAGCCTGCTCATGGCATAATCAAGCTTGCCCTGTGCCATTCCTCCGGTAACAAGTATCATCTAAATGCATCCTTTCTTCATAAGCAGTTCAGCGACTGCAATAACAAGCGCCATAACAAGCTCCGACACCTGAACATACCAGCCTGCAAGATCCCCTGTGAAGCCTCCGAACTGCTCACATATACAGAAACTGTATACAAAGAACACTATTACTGCCGCAGCAATTACCGCAACAGCGCAAGGCAGGCTGATATTTGCCATTACACCAACGCTTAACAGCAGCCATATTATCATAACGGCTGAGGTTACATTCTTTGACGAGCTTTTTTGTTCGCCGGCTCCCATTCCATCCTGCCTTGCAGCCCTGAAATTAACTACAGACATTGCAGCCATTGCCCTTGAAATAACATATGTGCATGCAAATATCCCAACAAGCGTGTGAATCTCTGACAACGCACCTGCATACAGCACAAACCAGAGTACGCCATATATAACCGCAAATGCTCCCGCGTTGGAATCTTTTAATATCTCAAGCTTACGCTCCTTTGTCTGGTATGAAGAAACCGCATCCGTGGTATCACAGAAGCCATCCATATGGATTCCGCCCGTTACAAGTACCGGAACTGCCGTCATCAGTGCCACCCTCATCAGTTCACCTGCTCCAAGCCAGGTGAACGCCGCATCCGCCAACCACTGGATAAGTCCAATGATTATCCCTATAACAGGCAGAAAGCACATTGAATATTTCATATCCTCTTTATCTATACGGACACCCACAACGGGTATTCTCGAAAATGTCATAAATGCTGCAAGCATTCCTTTTATAATTCTCATCCTCACTGCCCTTTCCATACCACAGGCCTGCCGCACGCCACTTCCACAACCATATCTGACATTGTTGCAAGCTCACAGTTAATCCGGCCAAGCTGACGTATGTATTCCATTGTTGATGCATCATATTCCATTCCGTCTGCAAATACTTCATTGGTTACAACAACAATATCCGCAAGCTGTGTGTCCGCAACTGCAGTAATCCCGTCAATTATCCTTTGTGACGGCTGCAATTGTAATTGAGACATGCCGCTGTCATGTATCACGGCTTTTACACCTGTCTCAGCCCTTCCATACATCTCATTGGCAAGCAGATTCGAGATACATTCGATAAGTATTGTACTTTTCTTATTGCTGTCATACGGTGTTATAAAAGGAATAATCTCCTCTATGCCATATGGCTTCTCAATTGTCTCAAAATCTGTATTAATACGCCTTTTTTTATGTATTTCTATTTTCTTTCTGCTCTCATCATCATATGCACTCATCGTTGCCACATATATAAGCCTGTCCTCATGCATATCAACTGCAAGTTTTTCCGCATATTCACTCTTGCCGCTTGCTCCGGCTCCTGATACAAGAATAAGTCTGCTCATAATTTCTTATATTCCTGCATGCCGAATTCTGCAAATGTAGGCATATCATAATACATTGCAAGTGCCATATCAATAATAGGCATAATACTCACGGCACCTGTCCCCTCACCAAGTGCCATTCCTATATTAAGAAGCGGTTTCAGTTCAAGCTTTTCCATAACTGCCTGGGCAGCAGGCTCGGCAGATACATGTGACGCTATCATGTAGTCTCTGCACAGCGGTGCAAGCTGCACTGCCGCCAGTGCGGCCGCTGATGAAATTATACCGTCTATTATCACAGGAACCTTATAATATGCGCCGCCAATGAACAATCCCGCCATTCCTGCAATATCAAAGCCGCCAACCTTGGCGAGCACATCAAGTACATCATTTCTGTCAGGTTTATTCAGCGATATTGCGTCTTTTATCACATTTATCTTATTGGCAAGCCCTGTATCCGAAAGCCCGGCTCCTCTTCCGGTTACCGATTCAGGCTTAATATCAAGCATGACAGACAGTACTGCGGATGTTGTCGTTGTATTGCCAATTCCCATCTCTGCCGCAGCAATCATATCATAGCCTTTGTCCTTCAGTTCCCTTACAGTATCTATTCCTGCAAGCACAGCGCTTACAGCCTGCTCATTTGTCATTGCCGGACATTTTCTTATATTACCGGTGCCGCGCTGTGTCTTTCTCACCCGGACACCGGCAATCTCGGTAAGCATTCCTACGTCTATTGGGAATACATCAACGCCGTTACATTTTGCCATGGTACATACACTTGATATTCCCGACAGCATATTCTTAGCCACAAGTGCCGTTATGCTGCTGTCCGTCTGCGTAACGCCCTCCTCAACCACTCCGTTGTCTGCGCACATTACCGCAACACATTTTTTGTAGCTGCGCTTAAGGCATCCTGCTGCACCAAGCCCTACAAGCACATCTTCAAGAAGTCCCAGCGAATTAAGAGGCTTGGCGATACTGTCAAGATGCTGTTTTGTCATCAATGCCTTAGCCGGTGATGCTGCTTCTATGCCATCCGTATATTTTTTTAATATCTGTACACCTGATGTACTTTCCAACATATTATTCTATTACCTCATTTTCAAACGCTTATATTCCCCGCATGAGCGTACGAACTTCTCTGCCGCCCCCATATTAGAGGCAAAATGCATGTGCGGATATCCGGCAAATATATTATTTTCTGCATGTATGCACTGCCATGACCTTCCGTTTGTCTTTGAAGCTGTGCATGCAGCTCCGTTATCACTGCTGTCATAATAATGAAATTCATGCGCCTTGATACTCTGACCTTTTTTAAGAAGAAGTGTATCCCTGTCCGCTGTCACCGTAACATAGCCGAATCTTACAAGATGGCCTGTATTGCTGCTTTCCACATCCAAAAGTCCTGTCATATTCTTCCCGTCTATACATCTGCCAAGGTACATAAAGCCTCCGCATTCTGCAATACATGGCATTCCGCTTTCGATACATTTTCTGACAGATTCTGATGTAATCTTATTGGCTGCAAGCGCCTCAAGATGATTCTCCGGATATCCTCCTCCGATTATAAGCCCTGACGCATACTCAGGCACAGGTTCGTCAGCCAGCGGACTGAAGTACTCAACAGTACATCCGAGTGACTGAAGCATCTCAAGATTATCCTGATAATAAAAACAGAATGCATCATCCCTTGCAATTGCTATGACAGGCATCCCGTCAGAGCTGTCACTGTGACTTGAATGTGTTCCTCCGCCGGCTGCAGCTTTTTCGTAACTGCCGGAATCACCGGGCATATAAGGATTATTTATGCTTCCTGCCATATCCGTTATCATGTCAATGTCAATGCACGGCCGTATAATATCCACTGTTTTACTGATAATATCGTCTATATTATCAATCTCACCCGCCGTGACAAGTCCCAGATGCCTTGATGAGAGCAGACATTCCTTTGGAAGCTTAGGAATATATCCTGCAATCATATTCCTGCCAAAATACTTTGCAGCAAGCTTTTTTATGTATCTGTACGTCATCTCAGTGACATTATTAATTATAAAGCCTACAATCATGCTGTCACAGACCAGCTCTTTGAAGCCCTTCATTACAGCAAGCACCGATGCAGAACAGCCGCCTCCGTTCACTATAAGAAGCACAGGCGTATCCGTCTTTACAGCTATCTCATAAGAACTGCTGCCAAACCCGTCATCACCTGTGCCGTCATAATAGCCCATTACTCCCTCTATAACAGCCATATCACAGTCTTCAGAGTGTCTGTAAAATGTATCACACAGCACTTTATCACTCATAAAAAATGTATCGAGATTATATGAAGGACGCTTTGTAACCGCACTGTGAAACATCGTGTCTATATAATCGGGACCACATTTGAATGAAGCTGTCTTAATTCCTTTTTCTTCAAAAATCTTAAGAAGTGCACAGGTAAATGTCGTCTTACCGCATCCGCTCGATGCTCCCGATATCATTATACTTTTTGCCAAGTCTCACTGCCTCCTTAAGCAATTCAGTATTAATCCTGTCATATTCTCCATGCTCGCATCCGCAGTCTACTACTGCCGACACCCGGTTGAGAACTTCATATGCTTTTTCTTCCGTATTCTTACTAACAGGCACAAATGCTTTCTGTGATATCACATCTGCCGCCAGAGCCTTTGCAACCCTGTAATCTATATCATTCTCATATAGAACTCCCGCATAGAACGGAATTCCTTTCCTCTGCAGCTTTCTGTACACCGGGATTCCGCTTCCGTTCCCTCCTATAACGAGTATATCCGGACTGCCACATGGCTTTGCAAGTTCAACTCCGCCTGTAACTGCATCATAGCTTCCACCTTCAATTCCATACAGCTTCTGTATTGTGTCATTTGCAAATATCTCTCTTGCTGTTCCAAGTCTTACCTTATGATTCTCATCAACACACATCAGCATATCAGATATCTTTCCGGCAAGGTCAATCTCATGAAGAGACATTATAACCGTTATCCCATCCTCATGTGACATATTTCTTAATATATCAAGCAGGATGACCTTATGTCTTATGTCAAGATATGATGTAGGTTCATCAAGGATCATCACATCAGGCTGCTGGCAGATTGCTCTTGCAAGCATTATTCTCTGTCTCTGCCCGTCACTTATCTCATTAAAGCTTACATCTGCAAGTTCAAGCGCATGAACGCGTTTCAGGGAACTCTCCACTATGCGGTTATCCTCATCACTCAGCCTGCCAAAATAATCCGTATAAGGATATCGTCCCATTGCAACAACGTCACGGCAGGTCATAAGCTCTGTCTCAATCCTCTGTGTCAGCACAACAGACATCTGCCTTGCCAGCTCCTTCGAGTGCATCCTGAATATGTCACTTCCGTCTATTGTCACAATACCGTCAATTGCCTTAAGCTGTCTTGTTATCGTCTTAAGAATTGTTGATTTGCCTGAGCCGTTAGGACCTATAAGTGTAAGGACCTGCCCTTTCTCAAGTTCTAACGAAATGTCCTCTATAAGCGGCTTTCTTCCATAGCCAGCCGCAAGACCGTCAATCTTTAAAAATATATTATCTTTCATGTTTTCTGCCCACCATAAGCCATATAACTATAGGTGCCCCTATGACTGATGTTACCGTTCCAATGGACAGCTCTGACGGAGCCAGTGCTGTTCTTGCAATAAGGTCACACGCCATACAGAATATACTTCCGCACATGGTAACTGCCGGAATCATCACAATAGGCTTAGCCGTTCCAAAAAGGAGCTTGGTTATATGCGGTACTGCAATTCCAACGAATGCTATCGGCCCTGCAAATGCGGTAACACATGCTGACAGCATACTCGCAAGTGTGATAAGTATTATCCTGAATATTTTTATATTAATCCCCATGCTCTTTGCATAGTCCTCTCCGAGCTGATATGCGGACATCGGCTTTGCCGTAAGAAAAGTAAGTATGAATGTTATGAGTATTAATACTGTTGCTGCTTTAAGATTAGTCCATGATGCACCCGAGAATGTTCCAAGTGACCAGTGCGTCAGATTAACTATCTGTGCCTCATTGGCAAAGTTAATCATAAAATCCGTAACCGCACTGCATATATTACCAATCATTACTCCCACAACGAGGAGCGTTGCCATACTCTTAACCTTTCCCGCAAAGAACAATACAAAAAGCATGCAAAGCATTGAACCTGCAAATGATGTTAATACATTAAGAGATACCGGCATGGAGGCTATATGTCCCGACCATATTATAGTTACTACCGCAAGAACCATCTTGGCGCCTGAAGATATTCCAAGTACATAAGGTCCTGCTATCGGATTTCTGAAAAATGTCTGCATCAGATATCCCGATAATGCAAGAGCTCCCCCAAGTACTGCTGCCATAAGAAGACGCGGCAGGCGTATCTTCCATATAATGGAATACGCCGCTGCTTCTTCTCCCGTCCTTTTTAATAAGATATTGATTATTTCCATGACCGATATATGGACACTGCCTGTATTGATGCTTGCAACAAGTATAATTACAAATAATACCGCAAGTGATATAAAAGCTGCTCCATACCGGATAATTCTCTTTTTTTCCATCTGTAATCTGCTCCTGTTATTTGAGCTTATAAAGATATGTAAACTTATCTGCTGAAGCATCAGCGCTGAATACGCTGTTCATATCATTTATAATATTACCGATTGTATTGGATATCTGGAAGAAATCAGGTGTAGTACACCATACATTTCCTTCCTTAACTGCCTTCATATCAGCAAGTACTGAATTCTTGGCAAGAAGGTCATTAAGTGTTGAAGGCTTACCGCCTGTTGACCATACATAGATTATCTCATCCGCATCCTTTGCAAGGTCAAAGAAGCTCTCTGCTTCCATCTTGGTAGTACCTGTCTTACCTACACCTACCTTGCCATCCATAATATACTTTCCGCCTGCAAGACTGATCATCTTAGCCATATAGTCATCAGAATTGCGGACATAGAAATCTCCCTTTGATGTTATATAGAATATAACTGCTGTCTTGCCTGTTGCAGGCTTTGTCTCAATATTCTTAATAAGAGCTTCCTGCTCCGCAAAAAGCTTATCCGCCTCTGCTTCCTTATTAAACATTGCGCCGTAGAGCTTCATCCACTCAACTCTTGCAAGAGGATGATCCTCATATGATGCCTGGTCTACAAGAATCTTGATGCCGAGCTGCTCAAGCTGTGCCTTGACATCATCCTTAAGCATTGCTGAGAATATTGCAAAATTAGTTCCTGTAGCAGTAATAAGCTCATAATCCGGCTTTGTATATTCTCCGACATACTTAAGCTTTCCATCGTTCATCTGCTTCTTAACATTGTCAATATACCATGTATCTACGTCATAAGTTGTAAGTGAAACTGCATCGAGAGCACCGATTGCGTTAATAAGTGATACTGTCGGTGTTGATGAAACAAGAATCTTAGTGACAGGCTGCTGTAATACATATGTATCCTTATCAAGGTCTGCCGGAACACTCATTCCTTCCGGTACAACCAGAAAGCTTCCCTGGTCCTTAACCTTAATAAGCTTATAGCCGCCCTTATAGTAATCTACAGAAAAATTCTTAGCATATGTAAGCTCCATTGAATGGTCGAACTCAAGCTTACCGTTATACTGTGCTGTGTCTGATACGTTTCCCGAATTATCGGAAACGTTAGTGCCGGCATTGCCGCAGGCAGCAAGTGACAGTGTCATGACTGCTGCAAGTGCAAGTGCTGCGATTTTCTTAAATCTTCTCATGTTTAATTTTCTCCTTTTCTCCCATTGCCCAAGAAAGTGTTCTACACTTCTCCACGCAGATTGATACGTGGCGTACGGCAGGTCTCCTGACTTATGGTTTACGCTGCTTCCTTCTCAGCACATACATGCCAATGGACAAGCAGACCGCAGGATGCACTCTTCAGTATGCACTCTGCGCCAAATACAGTAATGGCGGTTGTCCCGGATTCCGACCGGGTTCCCTATTAATCTCCCATACATGTCAGTACTGCAATACCGGCAATCCACAAACCATGCGCGGCTGTTACAGCACATACAGTATCTTCAAACCGTACCTGTGTTAAGGTCTTTTGTTTCATTGCCTTAACTTTTTAATGATAGCATTATTGTTATGCAGCGTCAAGCGCCTCCAGCCCTCAACCGCATATGGAATAATCAGCAGGAAATATACCATTGTATACTGCCCTTTTGCTTCCCAGACAATATGAAACAGGAAACCTCCAATAAGACATATACCCAATATCATCTGTTCAAAAGTGATATTTTTCCTGCCATACCACAGCCATGCAAATGTACCCGTATATACAAGCGTCTGGAATATATCAAGAATAAACCTGTATATATGTGAAATGATTCCTTCATCTCTCATGAAAGATTTCACGAATCTGCACTGTTCAATTGAGGAACTTCTTGAATTCTGTATCGACACCGACTGAAACGTGGGCTCACACCATTCTGAAACTATTTTACCCGCAAAAAACCTGACGAACGATAACGGTTTTTTAACAAACTGCTCTATACACAAGTCAATTCTTTCCCACGAACCTTTTTTTGCCAGTTCCGAATCATAATTGTTAACTCCGTATATATATATGTTATAACCATCCCACCAGCCATAATCGCCGCTGATTCCCATTGCTGCCCACGCTATCTTCGGCACACCTTCAGGTGTATCTGTACCTGTTATATGCTCCGTAATTCCATTGCACGTATATTTGCCTGCTGAAAGTGTAACAACAAGCATTATTACAAATGCTATGCTTCTTATATTACATCTTCTTATAATGTCCATAGCTATAAGGATTATAAGGGCTATCAGCATTATACTATAGTTAGACTTTAATATGACTGATAATGCAGCAAGAAGCGACGCTGCAACAATCTTCCACACATCTCTTTTTTCAAAATATGATAATGCAATCCAATAAGCACTCATCATAAGTGCAAATCCCGGTACTGTTCCATATATAAATGTGTTGTACATGGCAAATGGTAACCATAATGTCATTAATATGGCAGTAATTCTCATTAGGTCTTTGCTCTTAAAAAGCTTATATACACACATTGATGATGCTATAATTCCGAGAATACAAAACGGTATGTTAACGAACTGGGCCGCAAGATATGTATTACCGGTAAATATGCGGGATATAGCATATATCATCAACAGTATTCCATTCTGGAAAGGATATAAGAACATATATCCGCCGGGCTGCCATGCGCTGTAGACTCCGTTGCGCATATCAGCAGCTATATTAACAAGTGTCTCCTGATCTGCTGCAGGATACATCCGTGTTGCAAGTATCCAGATAACAGATATGCATGCGTTAACCACTATAATTACTGCCCAGAACATACCATCCTTCCATAACTTCTGTGGATGTGCCTTTTGAGTTTCTGCTTCTTTTCCGGCTTCATGCTTTCCTGTCTGAATCTTAATATGAATTTTCATAATGAAAATCAGCACTGCAAGTACAACAATATGAATATACCAGTGTCCGCTATTGAATGTGACAGTTTCTCCCTCAGCAATGAACGCCGTTTTAAATATGCTGAGTATTGCAAGCAGCCCTATTATACATATAAAAATAAACCAGACTATACCCGTAAGTATTTTTCCTAATTTTTTCATCTTCTACTCCACTCCGGCCAATAACAATATTCCGATTTTTGTATCTTACCGCCATCCTTACCATCATCACATACGCTCCGACGCAGATATCATAACCGGTTTGTGCTGCTCTGTAAATCTGCATATAAGCGGAGACGGGCTGCCATAATAAGCTGTCATACTGCTTATATCAACATTTCTGAAATCACATAATGATATATTCCCCGATTGTTCCGCATCATTAATGATTCTGCGGAACTTCTCTTTTTGTTCCCCGGTGCATATATCCCAGTCATCAATGCTGTATGGATAAGTGCATGCAATTATATCCATCTTATCTGTATATCCCGCCATTGTGCTGATTCTTTTGCTGATATTATCAAGCGCATAACCTGCTCCTTCTGCAAATTCATTCTCACCTATGCAGTACAACAGCCTCTTTCGGCCGGCTGTCTGTGTTCCTTCAATTCCGGATTGTGTGTCCTGATACAGCTCATTATCACACACAAGCTTCCGATACCATTCAGCTTCATCAGTACCCGCCGCAAAATTCCCAAGATACTCTGCATACAGCTTCTTCATCTTTTCCGAATGAACTATAATTCTGTCTGCATATACAGCCCCCGGCATCGCAAGACTATACTTAAGCCCGTACATGTCGTTAACATCAGCCTCTGTAAAATCATTAACACCGCATGGCATTACATATGTAAGACAGTCTGTATATTGCATAAGCTTAGCTGAATAAAATGCTGCAGGCACAGTAATATACGGATTCCATTCATCATATGGATTCTGTATTATTATTGTATCAAACTTCAGCATATGCATATCAATACTGTCCCATGCCACTGTATTAAGTCCGTCAGGATATTCTTCTCTTCTGTCATTGCTCCATTCTTCACGCCCCGAAACCACCTCGCCATACAGATTCTTGGCAAGCACCGGAAGTGGAATAACAACGGCTTCAGTATTGTCAATGTTATTATAATAATCATACAGAGGCTGAAGTTCCTGCCATCTTAGTGGATTATCCGTGACAAATGCAACAAGCTTTCTGTCAATAATCTGACTCTGTACCGCAGACTTCATATCACCAAGTGCTGACACATATTCTTCGTAAGCCTGTAATTCAGTTACGCATCTGCCGGCATTATCAGGCTGTGTGACGGCATTATAAAGTCTGAACAGCATCTCACAATATTGCTCAATTGAAGCTACCGCGATTCTGCCGGAATGATTATCTTCACCTTTGACTTTTTCTATGTAGCTGCCAATATCAATTGCTGCCTGCTGGCACTGTACGAGCACCGAAGCATCTGCCGGCACTTCACCAATCCCGCAAAGCTCTGACATTGCCTCACGCACCGTCTCCTGCATAGTATTCCTATATGAACTGGCAGGGCGGTTTTTACGAAGTTTCTTTATATCAAATGTAAATTCCGGAAGCTTAAAATCCGCAACAGCCTGAAGACTTTCGCGCTGTGCCTCAAAAAAAGGATATTTATGTCCATTCCAGACTTTTCTTATCACAAAATACTGCTCGTACTTTGACTTAAGCATATAGTTGTAATCAGCCGGAACAGGCATTGTTGTATTCTCAAACGGAAGCCTGATAATATTTTTAAAAAGCTTTTTATCCCTTCCCCTATTACCTATAAGTATCCATGGAAATATCTGTCCAAGACTGTCTGACTCATATTCCGGTACTCTTGCCATCTGTGTCTCTGCAAGATGGTACAGTGCAATCCCAAGATGTCTGCTGTCATCATTTTTATTGAACTTCACATTATACAGGCGCTCCAATTCCATAAGGTTGGCATCCTCAGCGGCTTTACTTATCTTATTATTGACTATGGCATCCGCAACTGCTATTATATGCTTTACCTCATCGCATCTTCTGCGCTCATCCCTATCATCCCTGTACAGATAATCAAGCACAAATATATCTATTCCCACGAGATATGGAAAATTATAGAACTCATCCATATGCTTCTGTTCATATGATATATTCGTATTATTAACTACCCTTGCAAGGAAAAGCCAGTGATCCTCCTTGTGCGCATAATCATGCAGACAGTAATTACCGGGAAGTTCCTTCGCCGCTGCGCGCCTGAACTTCTCATAGTCTGCTCTCTTCATGCATATGTCCATGTCATCATCCCATGGCACATAACCGCCATGCCTTACAGTTCCAAGAAGTGTTCCCCAATCGGCAAAGTAAGTGATATTATGTTTCCTGCATATCGAATCTATGACATCAAGCACCTTAAGCTGCGCACCCCATGCCTGCTTTATGGCCGTCGGTACGAAAAAGCCATTGCGTACCTCATCTCTGAAATAATCAATAGGTAATCTATCCATTCCGTCTCCTAATTCATAACAGACATAATCTTTATATAATCTTCTGACTTGTCACGCATAATCCTAAGCCCGCTCTCAAGTTCATTTATCCTGAACCTGTGCGTTATCAGCTTAGATGGCATGATGCTGCCACTGCCGATACTCTTAAGGACATAATGCCAGTCATCATCATCGTCACCCGTAAATGATGAATTCCATGTTCCGGTAACATGAAGCTGATTGCGCAGTATCTTCCAATAGGTCTGCTTATCAAAATTCATATCTGAATACGGATTGCCGACAAAACATATACTTCCCCCACAGGCTGCTGAATTAACTGCCCAATTAACTGTCTCATTCTTACCGACACACTCAAAAAAGACGTCAACTCCGCTGCCATCTGTCTTTTCCATCAGCCACTCAGCTGCATCACATCCACTTGAAATTCCTTCCCGTATATCATAAAAATTATCTTCCGGAATATCAAGATTTGCTGTCATAACCTTCTGTGATGACTTATTCCCGATTACAAATATATTGTCATATCCGCGGCTTTTCAAAAGCATAACAATAAGCATGCCAATAGTTCCAAGTCCGCAGACGGCAATACTTACATCATCAGCTGCTTCCACATTACCGGAAAGCACACGCCTTATTGCATGACATGCAACTGCAGATGGTTCAAGCATTGCTGCGTCCTGATAAGAAACATTATCCGGAAGCTCTATAAGATTAGCTGCCGGAACTGCCGCGTACTCAGCAAAGCCTCCATTACATCTTGAGCCGAGATAACTGTAATTGCGGCACATCTCGTACATTCCTTTTCTGCATGCCACACACTGCCTGCATGGAATAAGAGGGAATATTCCTACTCTTTTATTAAGCCACGTGCCATCATCTCCCGTAGAATTACAATAATCAGAATTACTGCCATTATCCACAGCAATAACGCGTCCGGCAAATTCATGTCCCGGAATAAGCGGCATACTATGTGCACCGGTCTTATATATACGTGGAATATCCGAACCGCATATTCCCGCTGCCATAACTTTAACAAGCACCTCTCCGTCTCTTAGCCGTGGCATATCCACATCCTCATATCTTATGTCATCCGTATCATGAAGCACCCATGCTTTCATACTAATCTCCGTTCTTACCCGCATTAATTGCTGTTATAAATCTTTCAAGATCTGCATTAGTTGTAATCTTATAGTTGTTCTCATCTCCCGGAATCACCGCTATATTCATTCCGGCAATAACAGCCGGCTCCGTGGAACCATTTATCGAATATATTCTGTCAGGCAGCAGTGCTTTATTGGCTTCATAATATCTGCCTAATCTGAACAGTTCCGGTGCCTGCCCTGCAAAAAGTGTACTTCTGTCAAGCAGTGAATCTACATGCATTCCATCATTACTCATGTATATGGTATCCTTCATTGGCAGAACCGGAAGCACTCCGTCATATTCCGCTGCTTCATTATTATTGCCGCCTGTAAGTCTGCTCACACAGCTTTCTATAAGTTCACCACTCAGGCACGGTCTTGCTGCATCGTGAATAAATACGACATCCGAATCATCTGCATACTTTCGTATGCTTTCAAGTCCATTGAATATTGAAAGCTGACGTGTCTGTCCCGGTTCTGTGAATCCTCTGAACTTATGACTGTCATCATAATAATCGATGTCTTTTCTTATCCTGTCATGCCACATATCATCTGCAACGATCTGAACAGCATCTATATAACTGCTTTCTGCAATCGTTTCTATGCAGTATGAAATAATTGTACGTCCTCCAGCCTCTATATACTGCTTTGGTATATCTGCACCAAGCCGCAGACCACGTCCGCCCGATAATATAAGTGCAATATTCATAACTGTCCCCTGAATCTTAGATTGCGTATATCTTCTATTATATCTTTGTACGGCCTGTCCTTTCCAAACAGCAGCGTAGTTCCGAGCACAAAACCTTTCATGCCTTTTGGTGCAAACTCCGTAATTCTCTGTGCGCTGCATGCTCCATCCCAGTACATCTCAAAATCCATGTCTTCTTTTAAGGAAAGGAGTTTGTCTATCTTATGCCCTACATACGGCAGATACATCTGACCTGCATTCCCCGGATTGACGGACATAACAAGTACCTTTTTTACAATACGCAGCATCTCAAACACCGTCTCAACTGACGTTCCTGGATTAATTGCTATTCCCGGAATCATTCCTGCATCGATAATTGTCTGCAACGTCGTTGAAGGATGATATTCTGCTTCAGGATGGATGTACACCGTATCTCCCCTGCGCAGATTCTTAAGAAACAGCCCTATGTGTGTATTAGGATGTTCAATCATAAGGTGCACATCCAAAGGCTTGTCCGTTGCCCCCGCTATGTATCTCATATCATTAAGTGACATTGCAAAATTAGGCACATATCGTCCATCCATAATATCTATATGAAATGAGTCTATGCCGCCCATCTCCAGTTCTCTTATTTCTCTTTCCAGATGCCCGTAATCAGCGCACATCATGGATGCTGTTAATTCAAATTGCATATGGTTATCTCGATTCTGTTTATTATAGTGGTATTATAGCACAGATTTACCGGGGGATGATATTTTTAAATGTCCGGTCAGCGTCCTGACATATATTCCTTTGCATCCTTTAAGAAAGCTGATACTATAATTATAATTACGATGCCTACCGGAAATGCTGCTATTATGCTCACCGACTGAAGATTGCCCATCGAACTCTCTGCAAACAATAATGCAATCGGGAGCATTATAAGCAAAATGCACCACATAAGCTGTATATACCATGCCGGCTTTTGTCCGCATTCCAATCTTCTGTAACTGTATCCTGCCGCAGTGAGTGCGATTGAATCAAATGAAGTAGCATAGAATGCTACCATTGTTATAATAACAATTATCATGACAAACTGCGCCCAAGGCATAGTCTCTATGATTGAGACTATAATAGAATATATATCCCCTCCATTGCAGAACTCCGACACAAAATCTTTTATATTCTGCATCTGAAGTCCCATAGAATAATTGCCCAATACTACAAAGCTTGCCACTGTTGAACTTGCTCCGAATATGTATCCTCCAATAATTGTCTGCCTGATTGTTCTTCCCTTTGATATACTTCCTATAAAGAATGGTGCAGCAACACACCATACCATCCAGTAAGCCCAATAATATATCGTCCAGCTCTGTGGAAAAGATGATGTTCTCAATGGATCTGTGTATGTTGCCAGACCTGTGAAATTCTGTATCATTGTACCAAATGACTCTATCCCTGTCTCTATAATATATCTCGTCTCACCGCCCGCCAATAAAACATAAATAAGCAGTCCGAAAAAAAGATACATGCAGGACTTCGCCAATATTTTTATACCTTTAATTCCGTGCAGCAGCGAATATGTATATACAGCACATGTTACAAGCAATATTATTATATTTATCAATGTCCTGCTTATGTGTGCATCAAAAATCCGGCATATCAGCTCTGCCATAAGCGGCGTTGCTATGCTGAAAGTTGTAGCTGTACCGGCAATCAAAGAAAAAACCGCAAGCAGATCTATTATTCTTCCGGCAATTCCATCTGTATGCCTTCCAAGTACCGGTCTGCACGCCTCCGAATATCTTTGTCTGTTCCTTTTTCTCACATGAATCATAAAACCAAATGCAACCGCAAGCACAAGATAAAAAGACCACGGAATGAAGCTCCAGTGAAACATCGGATACACTCCTGCCCACTTCTGCATTCCTCCCATCCGTTCAATGTGCGGATCTGATGCATACATTATCCATTCCGAAAACGAATAAAAAAGAATATCAGCTGCAAGCCCGCATGTAAACATCATTGCACCCCATGAAAAAAAGGAATGTTGTGGTTCGTCATCAGGACTTCCAAGTACAATATCTCCATACTTTGAAAACGCAATAAAAATTGACATTATGAACATTCCAAATCCAAGCACAATATAAAATGAGCCAAATCTGTCACCAAATAAATACCTTATACTGTCCAGTACAGACTTTGATTCTTCCGGACAGATAAAAAATAATATACATAAAGCTATAACAGACAGAAATGGAACAACCGTTATACCCCAATCTATATCTTTTGACTTTTTCATTCTTCTTTTCCCTCAATATTTCAATTTTTTTCTTTTAATTGCATTGAATCAAACATATAAATATATTCTCTGCCGTCTGCAGTAAATTCAAATCCTGATGCCTCATTTTTGTTCTTAACAGGATATATCCTGCCTATATCAGCTTCCCTGACATCAAGTACAGCTGCAATATGCTTAATTATTGCCGACTTTGTATCATTCACATAATCAGAGTCGAACTTTCTCAAATCATCCAGCGAGTCAAACTCATATATACTGTTACCCGGATATTTTCTCGCCTGCATCGGCAGTTTGTCTATATTGTCTATATATATATTCTCCCATAGCATGTCTGCCGTTGAAGGATTATTATAATTACCGGACAGTATGCCTATAAATCTGCTGCTGAACCTTTCATCCCAGAAGGTATGTCCAAGCATATACCAGGAATCACTGCCGCCTATTGTAACATTAGTTATGTAATCATTGCTGTCAGTCCGGACACACCACTCATCTGTGTATCCTTCTGAATATAATACTGCATAATAAGCGCCGTTCTCATATGCGGAAAATGGATTATCCGCGAAATAATTATCTGACGAACATATATATGTATTATTAATTACATCTCTTGCGGCATATATGCTTGAATTATTATTTCTCGCATTATACTCCCTGTTGCTGATAAGCTTTACACCGAACTTATCTTTAAGATATTCAAATTCCCCTGCTTTGTATCCTGTCACAATATATATATCATTAATATCCATTGCAAGCAGCTGCCGGAGCTGTCTCTCAATAAGTATTTCTCCCTTTACCTCTGTCAGAGCTTTATGCCGTTCATATGACAGAGGCACAAACCTGCTTGATGTCCCGGCTGCCATTATTACTGCATTATCAACCTTATACATTATATTATCCCCTCTTATTAGTCTTTAAGCGTTTTTATCAGACTTTCCGCATATCTGTAATACTCTTTTGCATATCTGTACTGCTGCCTTGCATATTCACCAAATCCAACTCCGCAATGCCTCTTGTATTCGCACCAATCCGACCACAGCAGACCTCCTGCCGATATGTAACAGTATATTCTTGCCCTTATGTTGTCACTACAGCGTCCTTCAAAATATATATCTATAATATTATCAATCTGTTCTTTATCATAATCACTATACAGGCAGAACATTGCAATATCAACATACGGGTCCTGCATTCCTGCGTATTCCCAGTCCGTAAGCTGTATATGTTCATTTCCGTCTTCACCAGTATATATCAGGAAATTGTCCGGAACAGCATCAATATGCGTAAATACATACTCATCTGCATTAGCTTCTATAAACATTTTCAATCTGTATACATTGTCTTTCGTACTTCCGTAATCAGGATATATTGATTTATTGTCACCCCAGAGCTTCTCATAAAATTCAATATTTCCAAATATGTCAAATGTGTGCGGAACAGATATTTTCATATTGTGGAGCCGTCTTAACACTCCCATGCACATCTTAATATCACCACTGTCATAAGGACTGCATGTTCTGGCATTTTCTATATATTGTGTGATTTTATAACCTGTGTGCGGATTTATATATACAGGATTATCACAGATGTTAATTCTTTCAATTGCTCTATATGAATTATATTCCTGCTCTCTGTCTATAAGCTTTTCCGTCCCCTCTCCCGGTATTCTAAGAATATATCTTGAATCTTTGTATCTGTATATATATGAGCGGTTTGTCATTCCTTTCTTCATAACAGATATATCACTGATTTCAATCTCTTCCGGAGGCAGTGAATAGATGCCGGCTAATATGTCTGCCACTTCGCGTTCATCATGTGTATACATAATAAGTAATTTCCTTTTCTTCTAATTCTTCTATAACTCTAAAATATTCCTCAACATCCTGCATTTTATATTTTTCGATAATTACCGGGCCGGCATTATTACTAACCTGCTTTGCCGAAAATATGTCTGATATGTATACCGGATTATCAAAATGTCTATACTGAATATAATGCCTTCCGGTTCCATGCGCTGTCTGCCCTGCATCTGATGGCCATTGATATATATTTCCGTAATCCATCTTTAAAAAATCAACAGGGTTGCCCGGTGCTGAAAAATCATATTCTTCAAATGATATTGTTGACAATGGAAAAACCGATTCTGATCTGCAAAACCCATTACACGCATTTACCGCAAAAAAAACTTCTATCCCATACCCTATTTTCTCCGTTGGTATATCAGAAACATATTTTTTATTTTTATTAATTTTTTTATTATACTCCAGTCTTGATTCAACACTCATGTTCTCTGACTGGCAGAATTTCCTGCATTCTTCAGCATATTCTTTCAAATCACTATATGTGCAGTTATTCTGATAATAATCTAGTGGAAATATATCTACTATATATATACTTTTCTCATATTTTATGTATGCCGCCAAAAAATCACCATTTAATGAGAATATCAATTCTGAATTACTACTATGCATTTTATTAATTGTTTTCTTATATATTCCATCCTGATTATTAACTTTATCATCTGCTATATATAACATATTATTGTCTCTACAGTATTCTATGAGCTTGTTGTAGTCTTTTCTAATTAACATCACATCTACATCATCATCCCATGGAACAAATCCACCATTACGCACTGCCCCCACAAGATTACCACCACAAAGCATCATATTAATTCCTATATAATCTGCCAATTTTCTAACTTTTAATGTTGCCTGCAACAATTGCAGTTGTCTGTTCCTGAGGATTCCGTGAGCAGGCTTAACTCCTCTGACATCTGCCGTGCGCATGAAAAATTCTATTCTTTCTTCTGAACATTTATGTAAATTATCCGCATAAAGATACATAAGTCTGTATATTCCCGCATCAGTTTGAAATTCATCTATAAAATCCTTAGACATCTTATTACCCTCAGATGCAAGATGCTCTCTTAAATACCTATATACTACGTATTTTTCAATTCCCATACTCTTTAGCTGGTATTCCATCTGGGTACATATCGAATAACCGGCAGCAAGCACAATTATTGCATTATCTGCATAACCATTAAGCCTCGAAGGTGCAATAACCTCTATGTCTCTTATGAAGCTTCCCTGTATATTTACGTTGTTATCTGCAAAAAAGGCAACATTATCACTTCCGAAATAATCCAGTGCCTCCAATCCATATTTGCCCGTACCGAAAAGTATTATTTTTCTCATCATTTAAGTTCCTCAATTATATCCATAATCTCACCGGCATCTATGTCTGACATACTGTAGTATATTATCCTGTCAGGGCTTATTCCCTGTGCCATCAGCATTCCTTTTACAGATTCACAGACTCTTTCATTGAGAATCGCTATATATATGTATTCGAATCTTTTTTCTGCTATGTCTTTTGGAGCAATTACAGGTGCGATATCCGCGAATGATTTTATTCTGTTACTCCAATCACGATCCGCAACAGCTTCAATATGTACACCTAATCTGTTTTTCATGGAAGTACTTACTGATCTGCCATAATTCCCTGCTCCGTATATTATCACCGAGCTGTTCCTGAATCTGTTAAAAAAAGAACTCTTTTCTACATATAACTCCATGCCCTTGAGCTGCAAAATAAACGACATATATGCACAAATCTGCATATTCCATCTTTCTTCTAGTCCTTGTGGAACATTAACATCTCGCAAATCCTTATATAAAGAATATAAAGATGATTCTGCAGTACATGAGCGTACCATGGACGACTGTCTCTGGACATAATGATATGGCGTTGAAGCCACTATGTTAACCGATATAGCTCTTGTTATAAGCTGGCATGTAAAATCGACATCTTCACCCATTGTAACGTCATTACTCACATAAGGTATTACACTGTTCATTAATTTCCTTTTGACAATCTTACATACCAGATTTGGAATCATATTGAACTGAAAAAACATTTCAGTATCAAAAATATCAGGAATTATAGTACTGCTTATTGCCTCAGTATCGTATACTCCCTCTCTGTAATTACTGGTCTTTTTTACACTGCATGTATCATAATCTTCCACAAGCCCAAATACAATCACATCCTCATTGTCAGATTCATTCATCAGTTTTTCGTATGTATCGGCTTCAATCCAGTCATCCGCATCAACAAATGCCACATAATCACCTGTAGAGTTAATTATTCCGGATTTTCTTGCAGCAACCAGCCCTTTGTTTTTCTGGTCTACAATTATTATACGATCATCGCATTGATGATATTTTCTGCATATATCCAGACTGTTATCAGTGGAACCATCATTGACAAGTATTATTTCAATATTAACATATGTCTGTCCCATGACACTCTGTATACATTTGTCAAGGTATGATTCCATATTATAAACAGGAATTATTACTGATATTTTAGGATTTTTCATTACATTAGTTCCATTCTGTCCAATATTGCCATGTACTCTTCCAATGTTCTGCTTCTGGCGTCTTTCTGGCTGTCATCAAGCCATCCCCCATTAAAGTGGTGTATCGAAAATGTATTTTCCGTAATGACATTTTCACCACTCATATAATCATAAGGATGAAAATATTCTGATGAAAACACCGTCATTTCGTTGATTCTCTGACATGTATTATCTGCGGACATTCCCATTGCAATAAATGGAGCTGTCTCATATACTCCGCACGTATCCGGATTCAGTGAGCCATCTTCATATCTGAACACTGCTTCTTCACGATACTTAAGCAGCTTCTTAATCATTCGATGGTGTGGGATTGCACCGCTGCATCCTCCCATATTAACATTGCCCCATTTTTCTACACCGCAGAACGCGCCCTGCCTTCTTAACGGTTCTAATGGCTTAAGCAATTCTACATCTGTATCAATATAAAATCCGCCATAATTATAAAGTATATCAAGCCTCGCATAGTCCGGCACAAATCCCCACCTGCCTTCTTCATATGCCTGTCTCATATATTCATTCTTATTAACATCATAATTACTCTCATCCCAGCGCTTTATCTCATAATCAGGGCATATCCTGCTCCAGCTGTCAATGCATCTTTTGAGATAATCAGGCATCTTTCTGCCCGAAAACCAGCAGTAATTAATAACTTTTGGAATAAGCTCATCAGTGTAATCTCTTATTACATCTGTTCCGCCCCCAGCTGCCGCCCTGTCTTTAACTCCCTCTGCCATTATAACAGGCACTATCACAGCTTTGATTCCATCAAGTGACTCCATTGCATCAAGTGTGTGAATCACCGGGCTGTAATTACTGTTCGTAATAAGAATAATTGTATCGTGTCCGATATTATTAAGCACCTCAGGAGCACAGATATTGTATTGGCGCAATCCAACAATAACTTTCTGCTTTTGCTTTCTTGTATCCGCATCCACATAGAACAACAGGTTTTCATCCAATCCATGTCTCATCAGATAGTCCGGCATTATTGTCCGGCCTATCATGCCGGCTCCGTATATGGCTATTTTGTAATTATTATAACTTATATATTCTGCAATCTGTTCCAGATTATATCCAAACAGCTTAAGCATTCATACACCACCTTATATCCTGCACACTATTGATACATTACCTTTTTCCATAAACATATATAATCATCAGTGCTCATTTTAGAAATCATTTCAGCCCTTGCCTTTTTTCCCATAATCTCAAGTTCATCACGACAATTATCGAGTTTCTGTATTCTGTCTGCCATACATTTATAATCACATATGGGCACAACAAATCCATTCTGTCCGTCAATTACATCATCAAGTATTCCTACTGTTTTTGTAACTACCGGAACAGCACCATTAAGCATAGCTTCCATATTGGCAATCGGTCTTCCTTCATTGTCCGATACATTTATTGCAATATCGTGCTTCTGCCAGAATTCATTCATATTATACCTTGGAATAACTCCCACAAGTCTTACCTTATCATGCAATCCCATATTCCCGATGACATCAATTATATTTTGCCTGTACGTACCTTCCCCCGCTATATCCATAACATAATTAACATGCCTGCTCTCAAGTTCCTTTATCAGTTGTATAAGAATATCCATTCTTTTTTCAAATTTTTCAAGCCTTCCTGCATAACCGATACTGATTGGTCTGTCCATGTTAAGAGAATATGTCCGATCTAAGCTGTGTTGGTATTTTATTGGAGCAGTCATCACATATGTTTTTTCAGGGCTGATTCCGTACTCATTCAACCGCTGCCTTATGCCATTACTTACACATACATATTTGTCTATTGCATCTTTGTAACTCAATATATCCCTGTACATACCATCGGTTGAACCATGATCAGCCATTATAATTGTAAGTCTGTCCGGATATTTCATCTTTACAATGCATGCTGCAAGCATAAGCTCATTAACGCGGGAAAATATATATGTTGCAGGTATATTTTCACATATAAATTCTATTCCCTTATTTATATATTCGAGTGAAAAATCCATTGTACGCTCATAGTAAAAGCTGACGCAGTGACTTTTTGTATTTTCATCAATATTCCCGGCATCAGGATTAGTCAGTATTGCATAATTGTGGATTCCATATTCGTCAAAATATCCTGCAATATCCCTAATCCACGATTCTACTCCACCAAGTCCGAGTCCCCAAGATGCATCCAGAAAAATATGTCTGTCTTTATATGCAGTACCCTTTATAATGACATTATCTGTAAGATTTTTTCCGGTATACATATCGAAAATTACATCATGAAAAGATAACTGCCTGTCTGATGTGATCCCATATTGCTCCTCAAGCTTCTTCCAGACAGGTTCAACAGGAAGTGAACTATAGAAAGTTACACATACATAAGAATCCTGTCCGGCATTAAGCAGCTCATCCGGTGAACCAATGCATATTCCCCCAACAGTCTCTCCCCATCTGCTTCTGTTACTGTCTACTATTCCGCAAATCCTGTAGTCTGAATCAGTGAGTAAATCCAATAAAATTCTGCATCTGTTGCCACTGCCATATAAATATAGTTTTTTCATATCCACCTACTCAAACAGATAATCCCCAAGTCCACTGTGTTTTTCAGAGCCAAAATCATCAGGGTAGTTCATATAGTCACCATATTCAAACCGGAGAAGTTCTTTCTCATTATTTGGTGCTAAGAATGTTCTTCCTTCAAATTGTACTTCTTTTAGTGGAAACAATTCTTTTGCATTCACCCATTTTTCAGCCCTATTGAATACACTCCGGGTATATGCTTCATCATTGTCTATTCCAGGATAAAAATGTGATGTGCATTTATAAGATATGTTAGAGTTTGTCCTTATCTCATTATCCAGAAAATTTACTATGTCCTTTGTATACTCCATATCACTTACTTTATCTTCAATATCAAGAATATATTGTTTATGTTCATCAAATTCATACTTTTCATTCCAAAAATCATATACAAAAAAATCAATCCAAAGGCGTCTTTTTTTGCCATTGCCTTTAAAAACAGCTATTTTCCCTACATCTATATCCATTATATATTCATTAGGATACATTTTTTCAAGTTCAAGCATATATTTATGTCTGTTTGTGCCATTCTGTTCTTTGTATGGGATTTCACAATAAAACCCACGTTTTCTATTTATAAAGAAATCTCTCAACTTGTAGTAATCTTCACGCATTAAACCGAAATCAAAATCATCATCCCATGGTATAAATCCCTTATGTCTGTATTCACCTATAAGATTTCCTCCTAAAAGAAATGGATGAATATCTAATTTTTCCGTATAACACATAAACTCGGTTACAAAATCCATAAGTTCAAGCTGATGAACTCTGAGTTCCCCATCTGCGGGCCACAATCTCGTAATATCACTATGTGCCTTCAAATATTCTAATTGCTTTCTTTCATGTTCAAACTTGTATTTATAATAATTTTTCTGAGCTTTATAGATATTCTCAGGATTATCGAAAAATTCGAGTACATTCTCCATATTCCAAAGAATTGTGTGCTTGCCTTTTATGCCAAGATATGGTACGTATTTTTCTATTCCTGATTCTTCCAATTGTGTTATTATACTATCCGTGTTGTGCTCATTAACACTTATTACAATAATATAATCATTATGAATTTTAAGGAGCTCGCTATATGAAATCACTTTCTTTCCTTCGATAAATCTTCCGCTCTGATTATTATCACAAAAAAAAGCAACATTATTATTGCCAAGCAGTCTTAACGCTTCTTTTCCAAGGTGTCCACTTCCGAAAAGTATTATTTTTCTCATAAAAACTCCATGTCTGTTAATTAGGGTAAAAAATATAAATTCTGTTGATCTTGTTACTAATCAAATATTGCACAAAGTCATATATTTTTTCCGGCCCTGCTGCAATCATTATATCTCTGTCTTTTCTGTTGTTTATCATGTCTTTAGTAGAGATTATAGGAATATCATTTATTGCTTTGCCAACAATATTTTCATTTTTATCAGCATAAAAATCAATTATGTCATGATATTTTTCATACGCATTTCTTCCATAATTACCTGCACCATATACTATAATATGTGATTCAGGCTCTTCATAACATATTTTATTAAGTTCAGGAACTGTTTTAAGCAGTTTATTGCTTATTGCATTGTCTAACCTGTTTTTAAATTTAAACTCAAAATAAATTCTGCATAACAAATCTTTCCTATTTTGCAAATTGCTTATCAACTCATCGATGTAGTCTTTTCTAAGATTAAGCAGTTCCGTTATAATATCATCTTCCCTCTTTTCTGAAAGACTGTTTTCATGCACACGATATCTATATAAGGCTTCATTTATAAAATCAATTCTTCCATACGCAAAAAGTATTCTCAACCAATAATCATAGTCTTCTACCAAAAATCGTTTTTTATCATATTCCCCAACAGTTTTCAGTATACTATGTCTATATAAGAAACATGCACCGACGCAATTGCTGCAAAACATCTGTTCAATGCTGAATTGGCATTTATCATACATATATTGCCCATCTGAATTAACTATGTGCATATTCGTGCACACCATAGGACATTCCTGATTACTGTCCAGATAATCTGCCATAGTCTTAAGTGCCTGCGGTTTGTACATATTATCGTCTGATGTCCATGTAAGATATTCCCCACAGGCCTGTCTGAAACCGATGTTCAGTGACTCCGGGAGCTTCTGATTCTGTTCATTTGTAATTATCTTTATTCGGTCATCCTCAGACGCATATTCTGATATTATTGATGCTGTTGTATCTTTAGAACAGTCATTAACAATAATCAGCTCCCAATCTGTCAGCGTCTGGCTCAATATACTTTCTATAGATTCTTTTATATACTTTTCTCCGTTGTATGTAGGAAGCACAATTGATACTTTAGGCATTATCAGTCTCCAAATCTTTCAGTTAATATTCTTACTATTCTTTCAGAAGCATGACCGTCCCCATACGGATTAACAGCATTACTCATCTTGTCATATTCGGATTTATCATCAAGTAACTTCTGCACTGCATTTTTTATTGATTTTTCTTTTGTACCGACTATCTTAAGTGTTCCTGCTTCAACTCCTTCAGGACGCTCTGTTGCATCACGCATGACAAGCACCGGTATTCCTAATGATGGTGCTTCTTCCTGTATTCCTCCGCTGTCTGTCAATATAAGATAGCTGTGCTTCATATAATTATGAAAATCAATAACATCAAGCGGTTCAATCATTCTGATTCGTTCACAGCCGCCTAATACATCATCTGCAATTTTACGGACTTCCGGATTTTTATGCACAGGATATATCACTTTAACATCTTTATACTCATCAACTATCTTGCGGACCGCACCAAACATCCTCACCATCGGTTCACCGATATTCTCGCGTCTGTGTGCTGTCATAAGAAGCATCCTGCTGCCTGACGCCCACTCAAGGTCTTCATTGCTGTAACTTTCCTTTATCGTCATCCCCAGTGCATCAATTGCCGTATTGCCTGTTACAAATATCTTCTGCTCGTCAACATTTTCTGCCAGGAGATTCTTCTTTGCCAGTTCAGTCGGTGCAAAATAGATTTCAGCAATAAGGTCTATGCTTCTTCGGTTAAACTCCTCTGGAAATGGTGACTGCATATTATATGTTCTCAGTCCTGCCTCAACATGTCCTACAGGTATATGAAGATAAAATGCGCATAGTGCAGCTATATATGAGCTTGTAGTATCTCCATGCACAAGCACAATATCCGGTCTTTCTGTATTATACACACGTGTGAGCTTTTCCATTATTTTCCCAGAAACCAGTGCAAGTGTCTGCCCCTGTGTCATAACATGCAGATTATAATCAGCATTAATATGAAAACTTTCCATAACCTGATTAAGCATCTCTTCATGCTGTCCTGTGAGACACACCTTGCAGCTGATATTCGGTTGTCTTTTCAATTCCCGGATTACCGGACACATCTTAATTGCTTCAGGTCTGGTTCCAAACACCGCCATAACTTTCATTATTTTACAATTCCTATCCATGCTGAAAACAAATCGTGACTAAGCATATTCTCATATGCCAGTCCATGCTTTACCTCTACACTTGTACAATATTTTTCCATAATGCATCTGAGTTCTGACTCATCCGGCCATTGCTCCCAGTCGCCAATTTCAAGCATTCCATAACTTGCTTTATTTTTGTTTATTATTACCACATATCCATTAGATTTTGTAACACGCACCATTTCTTTAACTGCATTTTCAATATCAATTGCGTGTTCCAAGGCTTCACAAGTATATGTTACTGCAAATGTATTATCATCATATGGTATGCATGTAAGCGTGCCTTCTTTGCATTCAGCACAACTTCCATCAAGCCATTTCATTACATTTTTTGAAATATCAACGCCTGCATATTTATTATCTGGAAAATCCTCCAGAAGATTTTTTATATATCTTCCTTTTCCACATCCGACGTCAAGTATCCTAATTCCTTCTCCATTACAAGCTACAATATCACGTACTACAGTATACCTTTCGTCTTCCTTGGATATAGTCTCTATAAAATCTGATGCCTGCTCATTGAATTCTGCAACATCCTTATAATATAATGCATCAAGAAAATATTTAACCGCCCAGCTAATCTCTGCTCCCGGGAAGTAGTCATTCTGCTCATTGCAATTATCCTCTGACAGATAACTGCCATACCATCCCCCTGACTCATTCTGCAGTCTGCACGCATATTCAAAAGCTTTGTTTCCATGCTCTGTGTCGCCAATTCTGAACCAGACAAGCGCAAATTGAAACAAACCTGTAGAACATACCCAGTCGACATTTTTGTATGCCGGGACTGCGCCTGATGCTTTTTGAATATCCGCAATCTTTGCCATTGCTTCTACAGCCATATCTGTTTCACCCATATCAATAAGAGCTTCCATAACATATGCATAAAAATGTGACAAAAGGCTGAAATTCATTATCTTGTCATAGTAGTTATCTTTATAATACTTGAGTATTTTTTCAGCTTTTTCAATATAGTCAGTTCTGCCAAATATTCTCCCAGCATCAGCTATAGGACTGAGACAGTACATATGTATAAGTTCCGAACATGTATTGTCATCACTTCCCCAGCAGGCTGTATCTGGCGTTACAAGCCTTCCTTCATCTGTCATACAGCCAAGAATCCAGTCAATACCTTTTTTAATTGCTTCATCAATCTTTTCTCTGCTATCATATATTTCCCGTACAGCTATAAGACCTTTCAATATCTGTGCCGTATCAAAAATATATGGTGATACATCGTCAGTATCATACCATGAGCCATCAGCTTTCTGTATGCCTATAAGCCACTCTGCATAATTCACTGCCAGTTCCCTGTACCCCCACCTTATAAGCGTTGGTATGTAGTAACCTGTTACCTCAGGATATCCCTTTCTCTTTCCTGTATTACATATTATTGCCTGACCATCTACAGAATTATTTTTAATCCAGCCTATCGCTTTTTTATAAACAGATATGTTATCAAACCGGCCTTCTATTTTCTTTCTTGTCTGCTCTGACTGTATCCTTCCAATCGTTAAAAAATTGTTGAATCCGTCTTCTTTCAGCTGTTCTTCTATCTGCGGACAATACCTGTCAGATACTGAAATCACAATTGTATAATGACCACATTGGCTTTTCTTTTCACAATATGGATATACAGCGATTCCATCAACAGAACTTCCGGCTTTATCCCGGTTATTATCCATAATAAATTCTATATTCTCTTTACCGAGCAGGCTTATTGCAACCGTCGCATAATAGCCTGCTCCAAATAGTATGTATTTTTCTCCCACTTAAAGACTCCTCACACTCCTTATCCTAAACTTAGTATTTTATAGCATCCTTAAACATCTCTATATTAGTGTACCCATGTTTCTTCAGTTGCATCATTATTTCGTTCTGATATGGTACGGATGTTGTAATAATTATACGCATATCATTGTCAATAATTCTTGATGCTTTTTCTAAAGAAAGAACTGGATATCCATCTAACCATTTTTTATTTTTTGAATTGTCAATAAAGAATATTATTCTCTTTCCATATATCTGTACAGCCTTTTCTCCGTATACTCCTGCTCCAAATAATACTACATTATCATCCTTTTTTCTAAAAAATAAATACAATTTTGCATATGCACATTTATTTTTAATGTTATCTATTATCTTATAATAATAAATATACATTTTTAAATGTGCATTTTTTATAAAAGTATTCAGCTTATTTGTATTTCTTTTTTTTCTAAGTGCTTTGTATATCCATAACTGTGCTTCGCATGAAAAAGTATATATTTTACTGTTTATTTTTTCCCAATCTTCTTCAAAAATTTTATATTCAATATTATCTGCGTCAACTTCCTCATCAACAAAACATCTACTATCTAACTGCAATATTTTTTTTAATGAATTAAATCTCTCAAGTCCTCTCATTCTATTGCAAATGCACAAATATTTTTTATTAAATATTAAAGAAAAACACAATCCATGATATGAATCTGTTATTACCATCTGACTATTAAGGATTTTTTCCAAAAATGTTTCAACATCAGTCTTATCATCTGCAAAAAACAATTTATATTGAAACTTAGCTGCAAATCCTTCACAGATAGCTGTCTTATTTTCTGTCAAATCCCTAATATATACAAATATATATTTATCTTCATTATTTACTCTAATGTTTAATTTATCTATATATTCCTGCTTGCCCAAATAAAATACAGGGTCAATAATGTTAACTGCCTTAGCACCTAGTTTTTTACTTAATTCAACTCCCTGCTCTTCTCGTACACTTATTGAATTAAATCTACTAAGAAGATATTTTATCTCAAGTTCTCTCTTCTTTGGTACATCCAATGCATCCTTACCGTATGACGCTGACACAGCAACTTTATTTTTATCATCGTCAACAAAATCCAAGAACCAATGATTTGATACCCATTCAGCCCTAAACACCTGATCTGATCCAACTATAAAATTATCAAAAGCTGCATTCAATTCATAGTAATCTTTGTCATTAGCCATTCGGCAAGATATACTCATATATTTTCTGGCAAATTTTTCTGAAATTCCACCACTTATGGCATCTTTCTTTAAATCTATTAATTTACTTGTATACCCAAACTTAGATAGCGTCTGTTGTAATGCATATGCTGTAAGAATAGCTCCATTGTCATCACTCCACCAATAGTTAATTATACCACAGTCTGCTCTATTACTACTAATTTCTTCTACAGCGCATTTTAAACTTCTGCTATTATATAGCTTAAAGAACTCTTTTCTTATACCTCTATCAGCACTCGGATACTTGAGGATAGGATTATACTCTGTAGCAACCTCTGATTGTATCTTTCTAATCAGCTTACATTTGCCTTCTGTCCATTCAAAAATATCTTTTCCCTTTTCTGTTGATATGATAACTAAAGACGTTCCTTTACCGTCATCAATGCTATTATCATAATTACAAATCCCCCAAAAATCACCTATAGATATATCTGACACTCTCATTTTTCCAGAATATTTACATTGATAGCAGTTGCTTCTTAACGCATATCCATTCAAAAAAGCTGTATAATAAGAACTTTCTTCATCTTTTATTATAACTTTACTATTATTTTTTTTATAAGAAAGACAGAATGATGGTGTCCATCCACTTACACTTTTATCTCGGAAATCCACTTCCGCCACATTCATTCCAATCTCTTCCTTCATATATTTTTCAAACATTCCCGGTGATGGTACTCCCATGCAAAGCACATCTACCGTATATAATCCATAATCATAATTTTTACAGTAGTTTTTAATAGCTTCACATTGACATGCCGTTTCACTAAACAACACTTTTGTCCCTTTTTTTAATAGCTTTAAAATCGGTTCAAACACATTTGAAATATCAGATTGAACATACTTTGATTTTCTCAACTTACTAAGGTCTTTAATATCATCAATTACAATATGACATACTTTTCCATTAATAAATGCAGCTCCACATACAGCTCCTCCTCTATTAATAATTTCATTTGCCAAAAGAGTAAACATGCCTCCCGATGAGCTATTCATTCTTATATTATCATCTGCCTGAACAGCATATATGTATTCATAATTAAATTCATCGTCACACATGCTATTAGCCGGGCAATATTCTATACATTTTCCGCAATTCAAGCATTTATCATAGTTTATATACGGATAATCAAATCCCTCCTTATCTCTATATATATCTATTGCATTATTAACACATACATTTTTGCAGCACATGCATCCTGTGCATCTATTCTTATCTATTACACTTATGTTCTTCATGATATCAATCTCCAATTACTACATTTGCTACATACTTATTGATATATACTTTTTTCAATTGCCATATATCTTTACGTTATAGATACTCTAAGTAGTCATCAAGTCTTAGCAAATCGCCTTCATCCTCATATGTTTCCATATTCTCAACTACATATTTTCTTAATTTTGTAATATCTGCATACGACATTTCCAGCTTAATCTTTTTACTCTTTTTATTTTTGCAATACAATGTAAGTGTATTATCATATCTGTTAAGATAACATACATTAAAATCATCAATTCTTTTAAATATACCATAATAGCTCTGGTAATATCTGCTATCTGGTTCATTTCTTTCGCTTTCTGGCAAATATCTGAACTTTTCTTTACTGATGCAATTGAATGTACAAATATCCTGCCGGCGTACCATATCCACAATTATTTCATCCTGTATTCTGCCTACAAATCTTCCATAATCATCAAATAACATATATTTTTCTACAATTTCACCACACTTGGGATCAATCTTTGCTATTGAATACTTTCTGTTCCCCATTGCATAAATATAACCATCATAATACTCTATTGATGAATATATATCATCAGCATTTAAAATATTAACCACACGTGTACTGTCATCTCTGGAATCAAATATACACAGAATATTTGCAGGATCCACAATGCCTGCATACACCCCTTCTTCCATATAGCATGTATCATTAAAATAATTCTGCAATTCTTTACTATCTCCGTTAATATAGATTTCCTTTATACAGCTTTCTGTCTGCATATCAAACTTTATTATTGGTTGACATGCTTTAGACGGCATAAGATAGACATAACGCCCTGAGCCAATTACATCAACTATTTTTCCATCAAATTTTAAGATTTTTCTTGTTTGATTAGTTTTGATATCATAGCACGCAATATTCTCCGCATTATAAGGGAAAAAATATATCCTGTTATCAAAACACTTCATTGCCAAATACAATGCTTTTCTCCTAAATGTTTCAAAATTAATTCCGGTCATATATGTTACAGTATCATATTGCAAATCAATTTTAAAAAGAGCATTCATATTGCCATGAAATACATATACACAATTATCAGTTACGCAAAAATCATATCCCCATATAGATATTTTGTCTTTATCCATTCATTTTCTATGTGATATAACTTTACAAATCACACATCGCCTTTCTTTAGAGCAAATTCTTAAGCATCTAATTTTTCATTTTAGCCCTAATATTTTATTACATACATAGGTTTCTATCTTAATTTTTTCTTTGTTCAACTCATCCATATCAACACTCATAAATCCTTCATTGTCATATTTTAAATACTCCAACGACTCAAACACATCTCTTCTTTCGTCTATCTGGTAATATTTAACCGATGTACCATAAGCAAGGCTGGCTACTGTTGCATGCACTAAATCTGTATATACTCTATCAGCATTTGCATATAGTGTAAGATATTCATATGGGCTGTCAGAAATCATCAAATTCTTCTTTGATAAATATCTGGTTTTTTTATTATCAAGAGAATATTGCATATGCCACGGATGAATAAGATTATCCATGCAGGCAACATCATCAGGTTCATCTGATCTGTTAAATGTTGACACAACATATTTTTTTGATTTCATATTAACAGGCATGTAGTCATCATTAACCCAAAAAGCACAATCTAACCCTTTTATGCAATCAACATAATCTTTATATAACATATAAGTTTTTTCATCTCTCGTTACCAACAATAATGGTTTAAGCTCTTCCAGCACTTTTATGACTACATTCCTTTCTTTATCATCATACTGCTCTGCTCCAAATCCTAAAAATGCAATCTTCCCTCCAGCTCTTTTTATATTTCTTGCAATTTCCAATGTATGGCTGTCAGCAAATTTAGCTGTGCCATACATTCCGGCAAAGATGCAGACATCTGGCACCAGCCATTGCGTTGGGTCAAAAGCATTGTATTTCTTATTTTCTCTGTATCCAATCGCATTTAAATAATAATTAGACATCGGTGATATTGCTGCGAATTTAATCTCAGAATGATTTGCAGCAATATTATTTATTATACTTTTTACTCCAATATCTATAAATGCCTCACCTACATTCGTAAACCAACAATTATTATTATTTACAACATACATGTTATTGCTCCAATACTTTAATATTCAAATTAAATTTATAACATAAAAATTCTGTGTCTTCCACACAGAATTCCAACCAACAATCATTAAAATAATATTCGACTTCCATGTCTTAAAATTCATATTCATATATTATATATCGGTTTTTTCGTATTATTATTAACCTCAAATTTGTGCAAACATGTGCTAAAAAAGAGACTGAATCATATAATTCAATCTCACTTTCACTATTTTAAAATATTATGTTTTTATTCGTTATCATTCTGTCTTTGCAAAATAATTTTTTAGCTTTCCCATGTGCATCACAACATAGTCTATTGGTTCCAGGAAAGTTCTCAATCAAATCCAATAAGATTTGTTGTTCCTCAGAAAAGACTTAATTCCTGAATTCTAAATTCATGCATAACCTCTGCTGCCTCTCGAAAAATCTATTTTATTATGAATATTGATTGTTTAACTATAACATTTTTCACGGCAGCTTGTCAATTTGACTAAATATGTAAAAAAAGACCTCCACACAATAAAGTGTAGAGGTCTTGAAAATCACTTATCTATTAGAACTTACCAGCCTTAGCAGCTTCCTCAATGGAAACAGCTACTGCAACTGTAGCACCAACCATAGGGTTGTTACCCATTCCGATAAGACCCATCATCTCAACGTGAGCCGGAACTGATGATGAACCTGCGAACTGTGCATCTGAGTGCATACGTCCCATTGTATCTGTCATACCGTATGAAGCAGGACCTGCTGCCATGTTATCCGGATGAAGTGTACGGCCTGTACCACCGCCTGAAGCAACTGAGAAGTACTTCTTGCCTGCCTCAAGTCTCTCCTTCTTGTATGTACCTGCAACAGGATGCTGGAATCTTGTAGGGTTTGTTGAGTTACCTGTGATAGAGATATCAACATTCTCCTTCCACATGATTGCAACACCTTCTGTTACGTCATTAGCGCCGTAGCAGTTAACCTTAGCACGAAGTCCGTCTGAGTATGCCTTACGGAATACTTCCTTAACCTCGCCTGTTGAATAATCCATCTCTGTCTCAACATATGTAAATCCGTTGATTCTTGAGATAATCTGTGCAGCATCCTTACCAAGTCCGTTAAGGATAACTCTAAGAGGCTTCTGACGAACCTTGTTAGCCTTCTCAGCGATACCGATAGCGCCCTCTGCTGCTGCAAATGACTCATGTCCTGCAAGGAATGCAAAACACTCTGTCTCTTCCTCAAGAAGCATCTTACCGAGGTTACCATGTCCAAGACCAACCTTACGCTGATCTGCTACAGAACCCGGAATACAGAATGCCTGAAGACCTTCACCGATAGCTGCTGCTGCCTCTGAAGCCTTCTTGCATCCCTTCTTGATTGCGATTGCGGCACCTACTGTGTAAGCCCAGCATGCATTCTCGAAACAGATTGGCTGAATACCCTTAACCATTGCATATACGTCAAGGCCGGCATCCTTAGTAATCTTCTCAGCTTCTTCGATTGAAGCGATGCCATAGCTATTTAATACAGAATTAATCTTGTCAATTCTTCTCTCATATGATTCAAATAATGCCATCTTCTAGTCCTCCTATTATTCCTGTCTTGGATCGATAATCTTAACTGCATCAGCAACACGGCCATACTGACCCTTTGCCTTCTCCCATGCTGTGTTAGGATCGTCACCCTTCTTAATGAAGTCTGTCATCTTTCCAAGGCTAACGAACTGGTAACCGATGATCTCATCATCTGCATCAAGAGCGATACCTGTTACATAACCCTCTGCCATCTCAAGGTAACGTGGTCCCTTCTGAAGAGTACCATACATTGTACCAACCTGTGAACGAAGACCCTTACCAAGATCCTCAAGACCTGCACCAACAGGAAGACCTTCCTCAGAGAATGCACTCTGTGTTCTTCCGTATACAATCTGTAAGAACAGCTCTCTCATAGCTGTATTGATAGCGTCACAAACGAGGTCTGTATTTAAAGCTTCCATTACTGTAAGACCTGGAAGAATCTCTGATGCCATAGCTGCTGAATGTGTCATACCTGAACATCCGATTGTCTCAACGAGAGCTTCCTGAATGATGCCCTCCTTAACATTAAGTGTAAGCTTGCAGGCACCCTGCTGTGGTGCACACCAGCCAACGCCATGTGTAAGACCTGAAATATCCTTTACGTCCTTATTCTTTACCCACTTGCCTTCTGTAGGTACTGGGGCTGCGCCATGATGAACGCCCTGTGCTACTGGACACATGTTTTCAACTTCTTGTGAAATAATCATTAATATGACTCCTTTCGTTGCTTTAATGATAACTTTATCTTGATAATTTTCGCACAAAGTCGTGCGATAGTCAAATAAAAATACAAAAATTTATCATTTTTTTGTAACTATATCATCCTGCTTCTTGAAAATGCTGTCTGCCGGCACTACTCCGCGCACGCTTGACAGCGGATATACGTTGCTCTGTCTTCCTATGACTGTTCCCGGATTAAGAACACTTCCGCAGCCGACCTCAACATTATCACCAAGAAATGCGCCAACCTTCTTGCGTCCTGTCTCAACCGCCCCGTCTGCCGACTTAATAACAACCGGCTTCTTGTCAGACTTTACATTGGAGGTAATTGAACCCGCCCCCATATGTGCCTTGAACCCAAGAATTGAATCGCCTACATAATTGTAATGCGGAACCTGAACCTTATTAAACAGAATTACATTCTTAAGCTCTGTAGAGTTACCTACAACTGCGCCTTCTCCAACAATGGCATTGCCCCTGATAAATGCGCAGTGTCTTACTTCCGCTTCTTTTCCGATTATACACGGTCCGTTAATAAATGCCGTAGGTGCCACTGATGCACTCCTTGCAATCCATATGTTCTCACCTTTTTTTTCGTACTCATTCTCATCGAGTGAATTACCAAGCTTTATTATATAATCTCCAATGTCCGCAAGTACTTCCCACGGATACGTCTTATTCTCAAATATCCCGGCCGCTATCGTCTGGTCAAGATCGTACAAATCATTAATCGTATACATAACCATCCATCCTGTTCATACTTATTCAACCACTTATTCAACCGTAACTGACTTAGCAAGGTTACGTGGCTTATCAACATCGCAGCCCTTAAGCACTGCCGTGTAATAAGCGATAAGCTGCAGTGGAACCGCTGCCACCATTGGCATGAGAACCTCATCAGCCTCAGGAAGTCTTATTATGATATCAGCCACATTATCCTCAACCTCAATATCTTTGCCACAGACAAGAATAACCATCGCTCCTCTTGCCTTAACTTCCTTAATATTGCTTATTGTCTTTTCCACAATGCTCTTCTGTGTCGCAACTGCAATAACAGGCATTCCCTCTGTTATAAGGGAGATTGTACCATGCTTCAGCTCACCGGCCGCATATGACTCAGAATGGATATATGATATCTCCTTAAGCTTGAGTGAGCCTTCCATGCTGAGCGCATAGTCAAGTCCTCTTCCAATATAGAGAAGACTCTCAGCATTAAGAAGCTTGGATGCTGCGAACTGACATCTGTCCTTAAGCCCGATGGCTTCTTCAATAACCGCCGGTATATTCTTAAGCTTCTCTGTAAATTCTGCACACTGTGCATCAGTAATATGTCCCGTCTCCCTGCTTAATGCAAATGCAATGAGATACATTACAGCTACCTGGACCATATATGCCTTAGTTGAAGCAACAGATATCTCAGGACCGGCATGTGTATATATTACATGGTCTGCCTCTCTTGCTATTGACGAGCCTTTAACATTGACAACCGCAAGTGTCGCTGCTTTCATCTCCTTAGCAAGCTTAAGTACGGCAAGTGTATCAGCAGTCTCTCCTGACTGTGATATTACAATAACAAGATCCTTATCCGTTATAAGCGGGTCACGGTACCTGAATTCCGACGCAATATCAACAGTCACAGAAACCCTTGCCATCTTCTCTATGACATACTTGCCGACCATACCTGCATGCATTGCAGTTCCACATGCTACAATAAATATCTGTCTGTATGATGAAAGCTTATTAATATCAATTCCGTCAGATGCAAAATCAGGCATTCCATTAACAATTCTTGGTGTAATTGTAGTCCTGACCGCTGTAGGCTGCTCATGAATCTCTTTGAGCATAAAATGCTCATAGCCGCCCTTCTCTGCTGCATCTTCGTCCCAGTCTGCGGCTTGGAGTTCCTTATTAATCTCCATACCATGAATGTCACATATCTTTATCGAATCTTCCTTAACTATCGCAATCTCATTCTGCTCAAGCAGATAATAATTACGTGTATACTGAAGTATTGCAGGCACATCAGATGCAATAAAATTCTCACCCTCGCCCACTCCAACTATAAGCGGACATTCCTTTCTGACTGCAAATATCGCATCAGGATAATCACGGAACATAATTCCAAGGGCATATGAGCCCTTTATCTCTGCAATAACCCTGGCAATAGTCTCTATAGGATTGCCATTATAATAATAATCAAGAAGCTTAGCAACAGTCTCCGTATCTGTCTCACTTACAAAGCTGTATCCTTCCTTAATAAGGAAATCTTTTATCTGCTTATAATTCTCTATAATTCCGTTATGTACTATAGTTACTCTCTTATTGCCATGTGGATGGGAGTTAATATCTGATGGCTCACCATGTGTTGCCCACCTTGTATGTCCAATTCCCACATGTCCCTGCGGTTTTCCGTCAATCTTCATCTTATCTACAAGATTCTGAAGACGTCCCTTTGACTTTTCTACACGTATTGCATTATTCTCAAAAACGGCAATTCCTGCCGAATCATAACCTCTGTATTCCAGCTTGGTAAGGGCATTGATAAGCACATCCGCACAGTCTCTTCTGCCAACATATCCAACTATACCGCACATATTATTCCTCCATTCCTGCACATCCACCTGCGCATTCCAGTTTGCGTGTGAGCACAAAAAATACCTTTTATGCACTTTATGTATCATACCACATTATAATACATGTGTCATTTGTAATTTTTTGATACTTCATTAAAATAAGTAACAAGTGCTGCCTGATTATTTAAATTAATAACCCTGTTGGTTCTTCTCGAAACAAAATCCTCAAGCTTGGCCATATACTCATCTGAAGTAATTGTGCCCTCTGCGACGTATGTAAGCCCCTTTTCCCAGCTTGCAGTAAGTTCTGCATTCAGAAGCGGCGGTATTGAAGCATTTACAACTTCATATATTATCTCGCCAAGCTTTGCAGGAGTTATCACCTGCGTCTTATTATTAATACAGATGTAATTATTCTTATCGAGCTTTTTAAGAATCTCTGCCCTCGTTGCACTCGTTCCTATCCCTGAGCCCTTTATCTGTGCTCTAAGTTCTTCATCCTCTATAAGCTGTCCCGCATTCTCCATTGCAAGAATCATTGAACCCGACGTGTATCTCTTCGGAGGTGTTGTCTCTCCCTCCTTGATAGTCAGTGAATTAATCGGCAGTTGTGAGCCTTTGCGTAGTTTCTTCAGTTCCTCAAAAAATGCCGCGTCACATTTTTCATTCTCTGTACTGTCATCACCGGAAGCACCATTGCCGCTCTCAGCTTTCTTCTTTATAAATGAATATGGTGTTACTTTGAGATAGCCCTCATCAACAAGCACTTTGAATGATGCAAAAAAGGATTCATTCTGTGTTGTCGTAACAATACTTATCTTCTGATACTGTGCAGCAGGATAAAAAATACTTAAGAATCTTCTCACAATAACTTCATACACCTTTGATGCCGTCTGGCTTACCGATCCCAGCGCCCCAAAGCCCTGTCCTGTAGGTATAATGGCATAATGATCTGTAATCTTTTTATCATCACAATATCTCGTCTTTGCCACACCTGTATACATTTTCTTCTCAAGTATCTCCGATGCAAAATCTCTTGCAAGTGCGTAATTGCGCAATCCGCCTATATTCTTATGAATCTCCTTGCATACTGCTGTTGACAGAACTCTTGCATCAGTTCTCGGATAAGTAACAAGCTTTTTCTCATAAAGCTCCTGAACTATCTGAAGTGTCTGGTCAGGACTTATTTTGAAAAGTTTTGAACAGTCATTCTGCAATTCGGCAAGGTTATACAGAAGCGGCGGATTTTTGGTCTCTTTTTTCTTCTCGACACTGTCTATAACTGATATTATTCCACAGTTATCCACACCTGCATTACCTTCAGCCACTTCTTTTCCACTTATATTCCTGATAAGTTCTGCAGCTTTTTCTCTCTTCTTAAATCCATTCTCCTTATACAGGTCAGGTGTATTATAATACCTGCTCTTTTCAGTAACACGCCACTCAGCCGGAAAGCTCCGTCCTGCTGCGGCATCTTCCCCATTCTGCCCGCCGCATGTGATATCGGCTATAACACGGTAAAACGGTGTCTTCTCAAAGCTTCTTATCTCGCGCTCCCTGCGGACAACCATTCCAAGCACACATGTCATAACTCTTCCGACAGATACAACCGTGCGGTCTGTCCTGAGGTAACCGGATATATTTCTTCCATACTTAAGCGTAAGTGCCCTCGAAAAATTAATTCCCATAAGATAATCTTCCTTGGCGCGCAGGAATGCGGAAGCACTCAGATTATCATACTCAGACCAGTCCTTTGCCTGCTTTATTCCTTTGAGCACTTCTTCCTCAGTCTGTGAATCTATCCATACTCTCAGACGCTTTTTATCCTTAACGCCGGCCATCATATCAACAAGCCTGTAGATATATTCTCCTTCACGTCCCGAGTCAGTACATATATATATAGTACTCACATCCGCCCTGTTAAGAAGTCCCTTAACTGTCTCAAACTGTTTCTGCGCAGACGGTATAACTTCATATCGGTATTTCTCCGGTAAAAACGGAAGTGTGTCAAGGCTCCATCTTTTAAGCTTTTCATCATATTTTTCCGGATAGCTCATGCTTACAAGATGCCCATAGCACCATGTCACAATATACTGTTCCGATTCAAGGAAACCGTCTTTTCTTGAAAACTGTGCATGCAGTGCCTTTGCAAATTCCTGCGCTACGGATGGCTTCTCTGCTATAAATACGGATTTACCCATTATATCCTCCAATTAATTAGTACTCTCATCAAGCGTTGCCTCATATGCCGGGAGAAAATTATCCATAAAATAATCTGCTTCGGGAATATGCATATCGGTAACTGCCTTGCGCGTCTCCTTTTCAGCAGATACAAAATCCATATTTCCGGTTCGCTTTTCTTCTATGCATTTTATCAGGGCTGACAGCTTATCGGCAGCCTTGACATATCTCCATAACTCTTCCTCTTCCTTCGTCTCCATGAGCACGCTGTCATAAACCGGCCTCATATTATCCGGAAGGCCCTGAAGCAGTTCATTCTTGGCAACCGTCTCCACTTCCCTGTAAGCATCCCTTATAAGTGGATTATAGTACTTAACCGGAGTTGGCATGTCTCCCGTTATAATCTCAGTAACATCATGGTACATGCCAAGAATTGCCATTCTCTGAGCATCCAGACATCCTCCGAACTGCTCATTATTAATGATACCGAGCGCATGTGCAATAAATGCGACCTCAAGACTATGTTCACATATATTCTCACTCTGCGTATTACGCATAAGTCCCCACCTGTTTATATACTTCATTCTAGATAACATTGCATAAAAATGTCTGTCCCTCATAACGCTCTCCATTCCTCCAGGCTGCCATCCCGCACATACAAAAACTCGGTGTCCAAGCTTGGCCTTGCGGCTCAAAAAATGAACACCGAGTGGTTTATTATCTGCGCTAATAATCCCTGTCAATGCCGACCATATTAAAACTTAATCTGCATCTAATATTACCGCAAATATATTCTATTATCAAGATTTTTTTACTTTGCTGTGATGTAGCCCTGTGCCTTAAGAAGCTCTGCAATAAGAACAGCTCCGCCTGCTGCGCCTCTTAATGTATTATGTGAAAGACCTACGAACTTATAGTCAAATACCGAATCCTCACGGAGACGTCCAAGTGAGATTCCCATACCATTCTCATAATTCACATCAAGCTTAACCTGTGGGCGGTTATCATCCTCAAGATACTGGATGAACTGCTTAGGTGCACTCGGAAGGTTAAGTTCCTGAGGAAGTCCCTTGAACTCTCTCCATGCCTTGATTATCTGCTCTTTTGTAGGCTTCTTCTCGAAGTTTACAAATACTGCTGCTGTGTGTCCGTCAAGTACAGGAACTCTGATGCACTGACATGTGATTACAGGCTCGCTTGCCTTAACAATCTGTCCGTCCTCAACCTTGCCCCAGAGTCTTAACGGCTCCTGCTCACTCTTCTCTTCCTCGCCGCTGATGAACGGAATGATATTGCCTTCCATCTCAGGCCACTCTTTGAATGTCTTGCCTGCACCTGATATTGCCTGATATGTTGTGGCAACAACAAGCTTAGGTCCGAACTCCTTAAGTGCATGAAGTGCCGGTGTGTAGCTCTGGATTGAGCAGTTAGGCTTAACACAAATGAATCCTCTTGTTGTTCCGAGTCTCTTCTTCTGTGACTCAATTACAGCAAGATGCTCAGGATTAATCTCAGGCACTACCATAGGCACATCAGGTGTCCAGCGGTTAGCACTGTTATTTGATACTACAGGCACCTCTGCCTTGGCATACTTCTCTTCTATAGCACGGATTTCATCCTTAGGCATATTAACCGCACAGAATACAAAATCAACCTGCTCTGCAACCTTCTCCACTTCATTTATATCATATACAATCATATCCTTAACTGACTCAGGCATTGGTGTCTGCATCTTCCAGCGTCCGTCAACAGCATCCTCATAACGCTTTCCTGCTGAACGTCCGCTCGCTGCGATAAGAACAACCTCGAACCAAGGATGATTCTCAAGCAGTGTTATAAATCTCTGTCCTACCATACCTGTACCGCCAAGGATACCTACTCTTAACTTGTCACTCATTACATTTTCTCCTTAACCCTTTTTTCTAAAGACTTTGTCACGCTCTCCTCTTACGTTTTCAGTGTCTTTCTATGGCGCACATTTGTCTTTACCTTATGGAATCTTACCACATGTGATTTTAAAATGCAACCCATTTTGACAACATTTTCATAAAATCATTGCATTTTGACCATTTCCTTCTTAAGGCGCCTGATAATTTTTTTCTCAAGCCTTGATATATATGACTGTGATATTCCAAGATAATCCGCCACTTCTTTCTGTGTCATCTCTCTTTCATCAGGAGATGTAAGTCCATATCTGAGATTAACAATAAGACGTTCCCTGTCGGAGAGTTTTTCCATTGCCTTGCCAAGCATGAGACGCTCTGCCTGATTCTCAATATCTTTATAAATAACATCCTCATCCGTTCCAAGTATATCAGACAGCAGCAGTTCATTGCCATCCCAGTCCACATTAAGCGGCTCATCTATTGATACCTCAGCTTTTGTCTTACTGTTACGCCGCAGATACATCAGTATCTCATTTTCGATACATCTTGACGCATATGTTGCCAGCTTTATGCTTTTATCCGGATTGTACGAATGTATTGCTTTTATGAGACCTATCGTGCCTATTGATATGAGATCCTCTACTCCTATCCCTGTATTGTCAAATCTCTTTGCTATGTATACGACAAGTCTCAGATTATGTTCTATAAGCACAGATCTTGCCTGTTCGGCATATTCTCCCTGCATATCAGCTATTACCATAGCCTCTTCTTCCGGCTCAAGCGGTGGCGGAAGAACATCTGAGCCTCCTATATAGTGCACATCTCCCTGCCGGAAGAACATCAGATTCTTTATTGTGGGCACTACCTTGAACTGAAAACATTTTGGAACCGAAACCTTTATTACCATTGTCCTTTACTCTCCCCTGATTATATTATGCATCACATCACATTCTTCATCTCTGCATTGAGCAGTATCTTATATACCCCATCTTTCGAAAGCGGTGTATTACTTAATCCTATCGGAATATTCTGCAGGACAACACTCTTACCGTCCATTTTTACAGTCAGCGTATCCGCCATAATCACAGGCATGCATCCGTGTTCCTTTCCAACCGAGCAAAATATCACATAATGTAATCCAAGACCACAATTATTTTTTTGCCGCCCTGACGTCATATAATCTCCTTTGCCGCAGCAGTAATCCGTAATATCCATATTCACGCATCTGTCAGCACAGGATTTATCCATAACATGCACAGGTCTGCCGGTGATATTGTCAACAAGCACATTGCCGGTATCTATTATTCCTTTTACGTTAACAATAAATTTTCCAAAATCAGCTTCTACATCACATATGCTGCCATCATATGCCCTTTGTATAAGATAATGTTTCAGGAGCACTGCCATTACCGACATTGCCGCAAGCAGACATATAAACAGCCCCTCGCTTTCAAGAGCCATTGCTCTCAGCATATGTCCGGCAGCCGTACTATTATATATAAGCCCCATAATCCCGCCAAATACCGATGCCGTTACTATATATGCTGCCGACGTTTTCACTATTTTTCTGCAGTATTCTGCAATTTTCCAGCCGTGCTGTCTCTTTGTACATATGAATGCCATAATTAAGCTTATTATCACATATGTAAATATGTCTCTTATGACCGCATTTGTTATAACCCCGGTCTGTGACACACATGACCACACAGCCCCGATAAATGCAGCCATGGCTGCCCTCCTGTACCCCGCATTATTTTTCAGGAAGCCATCAGCAATTGTAAGGAGTATAAAATCCATTGCGTAATTAACAATGAATACCATATCAATATATACTACAATCTAACCGCACCTCCCAACACATTCAGGTACACTATGTTGCCTGTCATATGCTGATATTATAACCTGCAGAGACGGTATATTTTGTCATGTCATGTAACACATTACTTTTGCTTTTCGACATCTTAGTGTATAATATTTTCAATAACATAGCAGAAAGAAGGTATTAACCATGAACTATTCAGAGTGTATTGAGAATGCAAGGCAGCGCATTGGCAATTATTGCAAAGCATGTCCTGAATGTAATGGCAGAGCATGCCGTAACCAGATTCCCGGTCCCGGCGCCAAAGGAGCCGGTGATACTGCCATCCGCAATTACGACAAATGGAAAGAGATACGTCTTAACATGGATACCATTGTATCTAACCGTCCCGTTGACACATCAATATCTTTGTTCGGAAAAGAATTCAAGTATCCGTTTTTTGCAGGTCCTGTTGGTGCAGTTAATCTTCATTACGGTGATTCACTTGATGATGTTGCTTACAATGATATTCTTGTTTCTGCATGTGCGGATGCCGGGATTGCAGCATTTACCGGTGACGGTACCAATCCGGGTGTAATGGAGGCTGCAACCGGCGCAATAAAGAATGCCAAAGGACGCGGAATACCTACGGTAAAGCCATGGAATATTGATACAATACGCGATAAGATGGAGCTTGTGCGTAATTCCGGTGCATTTGCCGTTGCAATGGATATCGATGCTGCCGGTCTGCCTTTTCTCAAGAATATGACGCCCCCTGCCGGAAGCAAATCTGTTGAGGAACTTAGTGAGATTGTAAAAGCAGCCAACGCACCTTTTATCGTAAAGGGTATTATGACCGTAAAGGGTGCTCTCAAAGCAAAAGAAGCCGGTGCCTCTGCTATTGTTGTATCCAACCACGGAGGAAGAGTGCTTGACCAGTGTCCTGCAACCGCAGAAGTTCTTGAGGAGATTGTAAAGGCTGTTGACGGATCAATGAAGATATTTGTTGACGGCGGCATACGCTCAGGTGCTGACGTCCTCAAAGCAATTGCCCTCGGCGCCGATGCAGTTATAATTGCGCGGCCTTTCGTAACTGCCGTCTATGGTGGGGAACATGAAGGCGTTCTTGCATATATCGACAAGATTGGCAGTGAGTTAAAAGATGCCATGGCAATGTGCGGTGCTGCTTCAATATCTGAGATAACACGTGACTGCATAAGATAACTGCATGATACAAAAATATCCCCGGTATATCATATAGCCGATATACCGGGGATATTTCTGTATTGACACTGTAACAATTAATTATCTGTTCTTTCTAAGGAATGTAGGTATCGTAAGTGAATCCGTGCTTACTGATGAAGTAATAGGTCTTGGATCCTGCATACCTGTACCTGATGTACGTTCTGCCGGCTGCTGTGCTGATGGCTGTGCATATGTTGTTGCGGCAGGCTTCTTAACTGATGACTTGAGATTAGCCATAACATTATTCACATCTACACCGCTCTTTTCTTCAATGCCGGTAGCAATTACAGTAATGCTGCATGTATCTTCCTCTGAATCATCAAACATTGCACCAAATATAATATTAGCAGACTCACCTGTAAGATTCTGAACATATTCAGCCGCTTCATTAGCTTCGATAAGGCTGATATCGCCCGAAATATTGATAATGACATGCGATGCTCCCTCAATTGTGGTCTCAAGAAGAGGACTTGTAACAGCCTGCTGAACAGCTTCAATTGCCTTATCATCACCTGTTGCCGTACCAATACCGATATGTGCAACACCCTTATTCTCCATTACTGTCTTAATATCTGCAAAATCAAGATTAATAAGTCCAGGTACTGTAATAAGATCAGTAATTCCCTGTACTGCCTGCTGAAGTACTTCATCTGCCTTCTTAAGTGCATCCGGAATTGTTGTCTTCTTGTCTACTATCTGGAGAAGCTTGTCATTAGGTATAACAATAAGCGTATCTACATTAGCCTTAAGCTTGTCTATACCTGACATTGCATTATTCATTCTTGCCTTGCCTTCAAACTTAAACGGCTTTGTTACTACTCCTACAGTAAGTATTCCAAGTTCCTTAGAAATCTTCGCTACAACAGGAGTTGCTCCGGTACCGGTTCCGCCACCCATTCCACATGTTACAAATACCATATCTGCACCCTGAATGGCCTGTCTCAGCTCTTCAACATTCTCTTCAGCAGCCTTCTCACCAACTTCCGGCTGTGCCCCGGCTCCCAGTCCCTTGGTAAGCTTCTCACCAATCTGAATTGTATTAGGTGCCTTGCACAACTGAAGTGCCTGCTTATCTGTATTAATTCCGATGAACTCAACGCCTGTAATCTGCTCATCAATCATTCTGTTGACAGCATTATTACCTGCTCCACCGACTCCTATTACTATAATCTTAGCGTTCTGATCCTGTTCATTAGTTGTGATTTCTAACAAGGTACAATCCTCCTGACCTGCCTGTGGCTCCTATGATAAGCCTGCGGCTATATATTTATGATATATTTATGCAATTGAAAAAATATTATAGATAATACTGACAAAATTGAAAATACCATCAATCTATATAATATAATTAATTCTGTAAAATATCAACATATTTTTTCGCTTGTTTACGCATTTTTTTGGAAACATTTATCTGAATTTTTTAATCCTTCTCAAAAATTATTGACTTCTTATCTTCGGTAAAATCCTCCATATGAAGTGTGCCCTTTCGGCCGGCAAGCTTTGGCATAATCTGTTTCAGTTCGAACAGCGTGTCCGTAAGGTTGTCGCAGCTGCCAAGCATAACCCTGACACTTCCGATTGTAAGTGTAACATTGCCCTGGCTGTCAAAGTATATCTTGTCCGATGTTATGTCATATTTGTCAAATGCCTGGGTAAGCTCAAGTATTCGTCCGAATATTTCCGAATTGCCGACATCAAGCTTTGAACCAAGCACAATGCTGCTGAACTTAAGACCGCTTATCATTGGTATTCCCGCAAGCACTCTTGTAGAACTTTCAACAACAGTACCATCCTTATCAAAATACATGTTGCAGCCCATATAGCTTACATATCCTATCACCGGTTTCTCATATACCGTAACAACCATCTTTGACGGCCACTGTATCTCTACCTCATACTTCTGAATGAATGGAATCTCTTTATGTTTACGCTGACCCACAAGAAAATACAGCAGTGCATTCGGGTTACTTCCGTTAAAAAGTTTTTCGGTCAGTTCTTCATCAGAATAATGGTCATCTCCTATGTATTCAACGGTATTAACCCTGAATATTACTGCTGCCGCCCCAACAACCGCAGCAGCAGTCACAATTATAATAAGGAGTATTACCAAGATATGCTTTTTTTCATTTTTCCTTTTGAACTTCCTCTTCATAATCTGCCCCATGTTCTATAACGGCCTCCGCACCAATCAGTGCAAGATCCCGTGATATATTCTCATATCCGCGCAGGATATATTCAGCATTGCATATAACCGATTCTGACTCTGCCGCAAGTGCAGCTACAAGAAGCCCTGCTGCTGCTCTTAAGTCCTGAGCCTGCATCGATGCCCCTCTCAGCTTCGGAACACCCTTTATCTCAGCCAGTCTGTTATCACATATTATTATGTCTGCTCCCATTCTGTTAAGCTGCTTTGCCACCGCGAGCCTGTTTTCAAAAATATTCTCCGCAATATGCGATTCTCCCGATGCCGTACTTAAGACTGCCATAACTATCGGCTGCATGTCGGTAGGGAATCCCGGATACGGAGCAGTCGCAATATAATTCACCGGATGCGGCCGTTCCTTCATTGCAATATGCATTCCGATACGCCTTCCCGATGCGGCTGTCTCCTCATATACATTACAGTCAACACCAATCGCTGTCATAACATCAAGAAAGCCATGTGCCATATACGGTGTGCAGTTATCTATGATTACATCCCCGCCGCACGCTGCCACTGCTCCCATATATGTCCCAAGAACTATTCTGTCCGGTCTTATCTCATACACAGAATCAAACAGCTCACTTACTCCTGTCACGGTGATTATGTGTGTACCAATCCCCTTTATGTCAGCTCCCATATTGCACAGTGCCAGGCAAAGCTCACACACTTCCGGCTCAACAGCAGCATTTGCAATAACAGTAGTTCCTTCAGCACGTACAGCCGCAAGAATTGCATTCTGCGTTGCTCCTACACTTTTTTTATCAAAATGAATATCAGCAGCCGCAGGCTTTGCCGAAGTAAAGCTTATCCTTCCATCCTCCAGCCGGCAGTCTGCCCCGAGACTCTGCATGGCTTTTATATGCATATCTATCGGTCTTCTGCCAATTCTGCACCCTCCCGGAAGCGGCATGTCACTTTCGCCAAATCTTCCGAACATTGCCCCCATAAGAAGTATTGATGCTCTTATTCTGCCTGCAAGTTCTTCACTTATCTTCACCGGACCGGCATCTTTTGCATCAATCACAAGCATATTGTTCTGCCAGAATACCCTGCATCCGGCGCTTGTAAGCAGAAGCGCCATACAGTCCACATCCGTTATTCTGGGACAATTTTTTATAATTGTGAATCCGTCATGCAGAAGCGCCGCTGCCATTACCGGCAGTGCTGAATTCTTAGAGCCCTGAACTGATAGCTTTCCTTCAAGCCGGCCTCCCGGACTGACCTTTATACATTTCAAATTCTGACCTCCGTCTGCCTGAGCACATACTATATACTATATTATGCAGACATATGGTCTTTTGTTACTCCGTTGCAGACTGCAGCTTTCTAGACCTCCATGCGTATCCTGCTTGATACATTAAGCACTATTCCCATCTCTGCCATGAGGAACAATACCGAGGTGCCTCCGTAACTTATAAAAGGAAGTGAAATTCCCGTGTTAGGTATAATATTTGTTACAACCGCAACATTAAGAATTACCTGAATTGCTATATGTGCAAATACACCCACAACCAGAAGGCACCCTGTAAGATCAGGTGAGTTGGTTGCGATATATACAAATCTCCAGAGCATAAGCCCGAATACAATAAGCACGCATAACGCACCAAAAAGTCCAAGCTCCTCACATATTACTGAGAATATCATATCATTTTGTGCCTCCGGAATAAATCCGAGCTTCTGAAGACTCTTACCAAGACCTTTACCGAACAGTCCTCCGGAGCCTATGGCATAAAGTGCCTGAACAGTCTGGAAGCCGGTGTCATCTGCGAACTTTTCAGGATTTACCCACGCAAGGATTCGCTCGAATCTGAAGTTAGCATTGTCTGAAAGCTGCGCATTAATAGCCCATTGGCGTACTGCCACAACCAACGCCCCGATTGCAGTAACACCGATAATATAAATATTGTATTTAGGATACATAACGAATCCGATAACAACAGATATACCAAATATAATTATCGCACTGCTCAGGTTGTTAGTGATTAAAAAAATCATTCCGGCAAGGATTCCTCCAAGTACCACATGCATGAATATAGCCCTGAACTTTCTTGCACTCTTTCCCATTTTCTCAACCACAGCCGTACATGCGAATATCAGTGCAAGCTTGGCATACTCTGCCGGCTGTATTGATATCGGTCCTATTGATATCCATCTTCTTGCACCATACGCCGAATATCCGAGAGGTGTCATTACCAGGACTATCATAACCATGGCAAGTATATAGAAAAACATCGCATGCTTCACCCAGAAATGATAATCAATCTTATATGCCACATACATTCCCGCGATTCCAAGAACTTCCGCAAAAAGCTGCTTTTTAAAGAAATATTCCGAATCATTGAACTTAATCTGTGCACTGTACGAGCTGGTACTGTATATCATTACAAGTCCAAATCCAAGCAGAAATATTATTATGAATAGCAGACTATAATCAAAATATTTAATTCGTTTAAGACGTTTCTTTGGCATAGCTACTCCTCATCTTTATAAATTAATCCTGCTGCTGTACTTTTTCCATTTCCATATACGGCAGCATATTTTCAAAAAGCTCCTTTATTACAGGTGCCGCAACTGTTCCGCCATAATATACGCCTACCGGCTCATCTATTATGCACATCGCTATCACCTGCGGATTATCAGCCGGCGCAAAGCCTACAAACGATGCAATATACTTTCCGTTGCCTCTTGGAAGCTTCTGCGATGTTGCCGTCTTGCCTCCTATGCAGAAGCCATCTATTGCGGCATTTTTACCGCCACCTTCCGATACAACTTTTTCAAGAATCTGTTTCATTGTATCACTTGTCTGTCTGTTAATCACATTATCCTTTGTCTCATATTCAAATACTTTGACATTGCTTCCACCGGCGCTTGTCGCCTTCACTCCAAAATGCGGTGTCACAAGCGTTCCTCCGTTAATAATGGCACTTGCTGCTCTCATAAGCTGCATTGGTGTAATCTGGAATGACTGTCCGAATGACATTGTCGCAAGCTCTACCTGACCGACATTTTCCTTTTTGTGCATTATCACAGATGCCTCACCCGGAATATCTATCCCTGTTTTTTCGAGGATCCCAAGCTTTCCCATATATGTATAATAATTATCAACTCCTGTCCGTAATCCCCATTCAATAAATGCAGGATTACAGGAGTTCATTACCGTATGTGTAAAATCCTGTGCACCATGGCCTGTTGTCCTTGCGCATCTGATTCTTCTGTCTTCAACAATCTTATATCCCGGACAGTAATACTGGCTGTCAAGTGTTACCGCTCCGGTCTCCAGAGCTGCCGTTGCCGTTATCATCTTAAATGTTGAACCCGGCTCATAAGTATCATTTATGCATTTGTTACGCCACATACCGTTAAGAAGATTCCGGTAAGCTTCACCCGTAACAATACTTTCAGGCTCATAGTTAAGCTCGTACGGCTCGTTAAGATTATATTCAGGTGCATTCACCATTGCCATTATCTCACCATTATTGGGATTCATGACAATTATGCTGACTGTCTTTGCCTGCTTTTCAGCAAGTGCCTTATTAGCAAGCTGCTGTGCGTATGTCTGTATATTATAGTCAATGCTTATTGTGAGATCCATTCCGCTCTCCGGCTCATTGCGGTTTTCCTGCATGCCTTCAAGCTCAACGCCTCTGGCATCAGTCAGCGTAAGAATCTTTCCGCTGTTACCGGCAAGCCATGAATCGTACTTTACCTCAAGTCCCACTATCCCCTGATTGTCGCTTCCGGTGAATCCAATCACCTTGGACGCCAGTGTATCATATGGGTAGTATCTCTTATAATCTTCATCGACCTTTACGCCGTCATAACCATAATTACGGATTCTGTCACCTGTCTCTTTGTCGACGTTGGTTTTTATTCTTTCTATCGATGTAACCTTCGTGACTCTTTTTCTGACTTCCTCATCTGTAAGATTAAGTTCACTGCAAAGCATCTTTATTACTTCTTCACTGTCTTTTATCTGACTGTGGATTACCGATATCGTACATACTGTTTTGTTAGATGCAAGTACAACACCGTTAATATCGAGTATCTTTCCGCGTGATGCTTTTATGCTCCGCTCCCTCTCATGAAGATCATCCGCTCTCTGCATATAATATTCTGAGCAGAATATCATGACGTACCCGAGCCTGACCATAAGGACCGCAAATATAACAAGTACACACAGCGATGCATACCATATCTTCTTCTTATGCCTTGCTTTGAGTGAAAAAATATTTATGTTCATACCGCAGCACCGGACACATATTATTAATATATCCTATTGCAGTATTACATGTCACATTCCTTAATTCTGCTTTTTAGTAGCAGACTGAGATGGTTTCTGTGCAGACTTTGTTGCTGTCTGGCTGCTGCCATTGCTTGCTGCCCGGCTGCTGCCATTGCTTGCTGCCTGGCTGCTGCCATTGCTTGCTGCCTGCGTCTGCTTCTGCGAACCGGTGCTCTGCGTTGTGCTTCCTGCCGCCTGAGTCGCCGGCTGTCCGGCTATCGTATCCATTCCGTCAGGCAGGGCTGCTTCACCATTGCTATAGCCTTCTGCCGGGTTATTAGAATTGTCTTCCCCACTCTCAGCCGTTGCGAGGTCTGTATCCTTAAATACATTCATATAAGGAAGCAGGTCTGTCATAATATCCTTTGTAAGCCACAACACCGGCTGTGAACTTCCGTTATAGCCTTCGACCTTAGGTTCATCTATTATAACATACACAACAAACTGAGGATCCTCGGCCGGTGCATATCCAAGGAACGATATTACATATTTTTGTTCTGAACGCGGCAGTTTCTGTGCCGTACCCGTCTTACCCGCCATTGAATATCCGGCAACCTTGGCATTCTTGGCAAGCCCTGTATCTACAGTTGCTTTGAGATATCTTTTCAAAAGTTCTGATGTTGATGAGGTAACTGTCTGCCTTACAAGCTCCGCATCATACTTTTTGATTATCTCTCCCGCAGCACTTTCGATACGTTTTACTACATGCGGTCTGTAATAATTACCGCCATTAATCAGAGATGAAAATGCTGATGCCATCTGTGTCATATTGGCTGTAAATGTCTGTCCAAATGACATTGTTGCAAGATCTGCATCCCCCATCTGCCCTGCATCCACAACCATACCCGTTGCTTCCCCCGGCAGGTCTATTCCGCTCTTCTGCCCAAGTCCGAATCTCTTCTGGTAATCTGAGAACTTGACATTGCCAAGCTTGGCCGCTATCTGCATCATTGCAGGGTTACACGAATACATTACCGCCTGTTCAAGAGTAAGCGTTCCGTGTCCTGCCTTCTCATGGCACTTTATTGTCCATCCGCCAACAGATTCATATCCCTGACAGTAAAAAGTGTCACCATCATTTACAACGCCTTCTTCAAGAGCAGTTGCAACCGTAAACGGTTTAAATGTCGAACCCGGTTCAAACGTCTCTGACACGCAGAAATTCTTCCACAAAGCATACATTGCCTTAAGCGAATCCTCGTTAGACATCGCTGCTATCTCTTCTTCCGTATATATTCCGCTTAAATCCCTCGGATTGTTAAGGTCAAACACGGGATAACTTGCCATGCCGAGAATCTCGCCGTTATTAGGATTCATTACAAGAACAGCCGTGTTCTTGGAACCATATTGCTCATTGAATGACTTTATATGCTTTTCAATAACATTCTGCACTCCGTAATCGAGCGTTGTAATCAGATTATTACCGTCTACGGGCTGTTTGGTCGTCTTTTCGATATTAAGGCTCTCATCTATATAGCCATATGTAACGCCGTCCGTTCCAGACAATTCATTATCATATGTCTTCTCAAGTCCCAGTTCTCCGCCGTTCTCCTGACTCGAGAATCCAAGCACATCACATGCAAATGTTGAAAACGGATACTTACGTATATAGCTGTCCTCAAGCCATACGCCCTTGATATTAGGATAGTTAGCCTTATCGGCAGATCTGTCATTAAAGCTCTTGACCTGATCTGTTGTAAGATTCTTGAGCATCTTTTCATACTGGCTTCCCGGCTTATTCTTAAGGATATTCTCTACATCCTGCCTGTTAATTCCAAAGCATTCATAAAGTGCCGTAAGAGTAGGCTCCTTATACTTTTCATCCGACAGAAGAAGCTTCGGGTCAAGAATTACATTATATACCTTCTCGCTGTACGCAAGCTGTGTGCCGTTTCTGTCCGTTATCTGCCCTCTCTTATACGGAAGCACAGTTGATGTATACTGCTGATGATCAAGCACCGTTTTGGAATACACGTCTCCGTTTTCATAATTAATCTTAAAAATGCGTCCGGCAAGCACAAGAAAAATACCGCCCGCAATAAGAAAGGCTATTCCAATCTTCTTTCGCACGCGGTATTTCACACCATCCATTTTCTTACGTTGTCTGTTCTGCTGCCTGTTCTGTTTCCTTCTTGCCATAATCAAACTTCCACTTTACTTACCTGTTGATGGGATATTCTTATACTGCTTAACGTATTCACTCTCAGCAGCATCATATTCTACTATCTGGCTTCTCTTAGGATATACCATTCCAAGTTCTTCCGTAGCAACTCTGAGCACTTCACTATAATCAATGCTGCCATCTATCTCCATTTTTGTCTCGTCGTTCTTTGTCGAAAGCTGTGTGAGTTTAATCTCCATACCGGCAACTTCATCAGCAGTATTCTTGACATATGCCTGTGCCTCAAGATATTGTACACATATTGCAAACATAAATGCCGCAACCGCAACCGCTGCAAAAGTATAGAGAAGATTCGTCTTGTGTGCATGCTTTAATGCCTTATAGCCTTCAAGCCTCTCCTGCTGTCTTTTCTCTTCCTGCTCTCTTCTGCGCTTTGCACGCTGCTCATCATAATCTGTCTTTGGCAGCGCTGTGTTAAGCTGCCTTGCTGCTGTTCCGTATACGTAAGTTCCACGTATACGTTCTGAACCCCCTGCCCGTCTTTCCATAATTGCCAATACCTCCTCGACCGGAATAAAAGCAATCCTGTCCGGTCAAATTATTTATTAATATTTACGTTCAAATACTCTCAGCTTTGAACTTTTAGCTCTCTTATTCTCTTCAAGCTCCTCTTCGTCAGGAACTATCGGTTTTCTTGTGATAACCTTCCCCTTAGGTTTCTTACCGCATACACACACCGGAAAATCAGGAGGGCATGTACATGGATTTTCATTTTTTCTGAATCTTGTCTTGACTATCCTGTCCTCAAGCGAATGGAAAGTTATAATACACAGCCTTCCGTTGTCGTTAAGCAGATCCGTCATGGCATCAATAGACTCATCCAGCACTTCAAGTTCTCTGTTAAGTTCAATTCTTATTGCCTGAAATGTCTTCTTGGCCGGATGTCCTCCGGTTGCCCTGAACTTCATCGGTATTGCTGCCTTGATAATCTCATCAAGCTCAAATGTTGTCTCAACAGGTTTTATCTGTCTTGCCTGTACTATATGTTTTGCTATATTCTTTGCAAATTTGTCTTCACCGTAATCTCTGATAATACGATAAAGATCCTCTTCTGAATATCCGTTAACAATATCCTTCGCAGTCATCTCCTGTCTCTGATCCATTCTCATATCAAGAGGAGCATCCTGCTTATATGTAAATCCGCGCTCTGCCTCATCAAGCTGGTAAGATGAAACTCCTATATCAAGAAGTATTCCGTCAACTTTGCTTATTCCCAGTTCATCAAGAACCTTAGGCATATTACAGTAGTTATCACGGACGATTGTGACCCTGTCCGCGAACTCACTCAGTCTTTCTTTTGCTGCGCGTATCGCATCTTCATCCTGATCAATTCCAATAAGTCTTCCGCCATCCGTAAGACGCTTTGCTATCTCATATGAATGTCCGCCACCGCCAAGAGTTCCGTCAACATAGATGCCGTTCGGCTTAATATTAAGACTTTCAATTGTTTCATCTAACAAAACAGATTTGTGCTTAAATTCCATGTCCACCCTTCTTAATTCCGGCTGTCATCATACTACCTATACGTGCTACAGCGACAGTCCCATGCTCTCAAGATTATCAGCAATCCTGCTTATATCAATATCATCAAGATTCATCTTATCATCATATGTTGCTCTGTCCCATATCTCTATATGGCTTGCCATTCCGACAAATACAACATCCTTGGTAAGTCCTGCAAGTTCCCTGAGTGATGCCGGAAGAAGAATTCTGCCCTGCTTGTCCACCTCACAGGAAGCAGCTCCGCCCAGGAAATATCTGCGTAATAATCTTGCGTCTGCATTAGTGTTAGGAAGCTCGTTAATCTTTTCCTCAAACTTCTGCCACTCAGTGTTGTCATATGCAATAAGGCATTCCTTATCAAAGCCCCTCGTAACAACGAATTCGTCGCCAAGAGCTTCACGGAACTTAGCCGGGACAATAAGTCGTCCTTTGGCATCAATTGTATGATTGTATTCGCCCATGAACATAACAACATCACCTCTGGCTGAATAAATTCAGGAATTAATTCAATTATGCAGCAAAGTTATCCACCACTTTCCACCACATTATTAAACTTTAGCTCCACTTTCCACCACTTTATGTCCATAATAAACGAATTTTACACTAAAATCAAGTATTTTTTTATAATTAAAAAAAGGAGAAAAGCCAGCAAAACACTAGCCTTTCTCCTTTTGGTACTATATATCTATTTTTTGTTGTCCGATTCTTCCTCCACAACCTCTTCTATGACACTGAATCCGGCAGTCACATCTTTCTTATGCCTTAATATCCTCCGTGACTGCCTGCTGTCATCTGCAGGCACTTTTGGATCTTCCGGCAGCAATCCATTCCTATCCCAGAACAGTCTGTAGCATACATATACTGCCGCAAATGCCATTGCCGCTACCGATACTATGACAGACACCGGAATAGTTGTTCCCGGAATAAGGAGACTGTCTGTACGAAGAAGTTCAATCCATGTGCGTCCCAGCCCATATCCGAACAGATACGTTGCAAATGCCTGGCCTCTGAACTTCTTATGCTTTATTACAAACAAAATTATTGCAAATAATGCAATATTCCAGATGCTCTCGTAAAGGAATGTCGGATGTACCTGTATGTACGATTCACCATTATATATACGTGCGTTAAGAAGTAGTTCTCTTGTAACTCCGTGTGCCTGTGCCGTAGGAATCTGCATTGCGAATATTGAATCCGTATATCCGCCGAATGCCTCACGGTTAAAAAAGTTTCCCCATCTTCCAACAGCCTGTCCCAGACAAAGTCCCGCACATGCGGTATCTGCCATAATCCAGAAGCTGCATCTTCTGATTCTGCAGAACACAATCAGAGTTATTACTGCTGCTATGATTCCTCCGTATATTGCCAGGCCGCCTTCCCTGATTCCTGTAATAATCTTAACCGGATTATCTGCATAAAGCTCCCAGTTAAATATACAATAGTACAGTCTGGCACCTATTATTGAAAATATAATTGCCAGAATAGTAAAATCAAGATAATCTTCTACATTCTGCTTCGTCCTGTGTGCTATATAATATACAATAAATGCACCGGTGAACATGGCAAGCCCTATACATATTCCATAATAGGCAACACTTATTCCAAACAGATTAAATGTCTGTCCGGGATGGAATTCAAGACCAAGATACGGAAATCTTATTGTTGTATTCATCACAAAATACTCCTTCCAGTCCTCATTCTTGCATGCAGTTTGCAAATAGTACTTTTTATTATACAACAATTATTCCATACAGCAAATAATATTTTTATCCGCGCTGTATTCTTTGGGTATGGCATCCGTTATAATATTTACTGACTCTATTCCTGCGAATGTAACCGGACTTACGACTCCGAATTTACAGGAATCCGCAAGGACATATCTTTCAACGCTCTGTTTTGCCGCAGTTTTCTTAACCGCAGCCTCATTGACATCAGGCGTTGTAATTCCCGCTTTGTGTGTTATACCGTTAGTTCCAAAGAAGCCTTTTGAAAAGTGGTATGTCTGTATGGTATTTATGGCATCGCTTCCGACAACCGCTTCGGTTGTTCCTTTGAGTTCGCCGCCTACAAGTAATACATGGAATCCATCAGCAGCAAGCCGTCTGGCATGTGTTACAGCATTAGTCACATAGGTTGCATCTTTTTGTGTTATATAATCAAGCATGCATCCTGTTGTCGTTCCCGCATCTATATAAACGAAATCGCCCGGTGCTATAAGCTTAGCCGCATATCTGGCAATGGCTGTTTTTTTATCCATGTTAACATTAGTCTTCTGTTCCACTGTCGGTTCATGGAATATATAATCTTCACCTGCCGCTATTGCTCCACCAAACACTTTAACAAGTCTGCCTGCGTTGGCAAGCGCCGTAATATCCCTTCTGGCAGTCGCCTCTGACACTCCAAGCTCCTTCGTTATGTCTGCTACAGTTATGCTGCTGTTCTTCTCCAGCATCTGCAGAATCATCTCATACCGCTGTTCAATAAACATTTCCGCTCCATTCTGTTATATATTGCTCAAATCTGTCTCAACAATAATCTTTCTGATTGGAAGTATTCTTGCCGGAGATACAGACAATTCATCCACGCCCATTGCAAGGAACTGTCTTGTAAGCGTTGTATCCGCGCCAAGTTCTCCACATATCCCGGCCCAGATTCCTGCCTTATGTGCATTATCAACAACCATCTGTATCATACGCATAATTGCAGGATGATGCACATCACAGAATTCATCAAGCTTTGTATTCTGCCTGTCGACTGCAAGTGTATACTGAGTAAGATCATTAGTGCCGATACTGAAGAAATCAACAAGCGGTGCAAGTTCATCACTTATAATTGCCGCTGCAGGAGTTTCTATCATAATACCCTGTTTTGGTACGGCATATTGGATTCCCTGTGTCTTCAGCTCATCCTCAACCTGTAATGTTATCTCTTTTATGCGCTTAACTTCCCGGACGCTTGTTATCATCGGGTACATTACCGCTATATTGCCATAGCTTGCTGCCCTGAACAATGCGCGCAGCTGTGTCCTGAATATCTCCGGTCTTGTAAGACATATTCTTATCGCACGACACCCCATTGCAGGATTATCTTCCTTATCCATATTAAAGTAATCACACTGTTTGTCAGCACCTATATCCAGCGTTCTTATAATAACTTCTCTTCCTGCCATGGTCTGTGCTACGGTTTTGTAAATGTTGAACTGTTCCTCTTCTGTAGGAAAATCACTGCGCTCAAGATATATAAATTCACTTCTGAACAGTCCTATTCCGGCCGCATCATTCTGGATAACCGTTGCCAGATCCTTTATATTGCCGATATTGGCATACAGCCTGATATGTTTTCCGTCCAGAGTAACATTATCCCTGCCTTTAAGCTGCTGCAATAACTTTCTGTACTCATCATCAGCCTTTTTGCGTTCCATCAGCTCTTTGAGTGTTACATCATCCGGCTCAATATATATTCTGCCATCATTGCCGTCAACTACAGCCATTTTTCCATCTAATTCACTGTCAAGCGGCATATCTGTCCCCACAAGTGCCGGTATTCCCATTGTTCTTGCAAGTATGGCAGTGTGTGAATTCATAGAGCCATGTACAGTGACAAACGCAAGTACTTTATCCTTATCCATCTGTACCGTCTCTGACGGTGCAAGGTCGTCAGCAACTATAATGCATGCCTGCTTTGCTGACATATTATCATTGCCGCCGCCTGAAAGTATTGTGAGTACTCTCTCGGATATATCCTTTACATCAGCTGCCCTTGCCTTCATGTACTCATCATCCATTGACGCAAACATCTGTGCAAAATTATCTTCCGTAACTGCCACTGCATACTCAGAATTAACATTCTGCGTTCTGATTATATTCTCAACTGATTCATTATAATCATCATCTTGCAACATCATCTGATGGATCTCAAATATTGCCGCATTGGATTCACCAACTTCCTTAAGAGCCTTCTCATACAGTGCTCCGAGCTGTTCAACGGCTTCATTCCTCGCCATATTGTACCTTGCCACTTCTGCTTCGGCATCTTCTATTCTTTCACGTTTTATCTTCTGCTCGTCCTTCTTGTACAGTCTTATCGTACCAGCTGCCACCCCGCCAAAAACGCTTTTTCCGCAAAATATCTTCATAGATACACCCCCTTGAAGCTGTACTGTGAGTCTGTTTACATGTTTTCTTTCATAAAACTTTCAATTGTAGCACATGCCGCATCCTCGTCTTCGCCCTCACATCTGACAGTTACTTCATTGCCATTCTTTACGGCAAGTCCCATAATTGTAAATATCTTCTTGCAGTCTCCTTCTTTGCCATCCTTAATCATCTTTATACTGCTTGTAAATACTTTGGCTGCCTTAACGAGTTCTCCTGCCGGTCTTGCATGTATTCCCTGTGGGTCTGTTATTGTGTAATTAAATTCTTTCATAAATGTCCTCCATTTCCTTAACTGTTAATCATTTACTACATTTTTCTTAAGAGTTCCAAGCAGCACTGTAGATACTGCCGTTCCTACAATAATTGCAATTATATACATCACAGGATGTCCCATTACAGGTGCCACAAAGATTCCTCCGTGAGGTGCCATAAGTGTACATCCAAAAGCCATTGACATTGCACCGGCAATTCCCGAGCCAATAACACATGCCGGTATTACATGCAGTGGGTCAGATGCCGCATAAGGTATTGCGCCTTCTGTGATAAATGCAAGTCCCATAATAAAGTTGGTCGGTCCTGCTTCTCTTTCCTGTTTTGTGAATTTGTTTTTAAACAGCAATGTCGCAAGCGCTATTGCACACGGAGGTGTCATGCCTCCAATCATAACTGCTGCCATTATATCATAGTTGCCTGCAACTATTGATGCCGTTCCGAATACATATGCTGCTTTATTGAACGGACCGCCCATATCAACAGCCATCATTCCCGCAAGTATGAAACCAAGTATTATCCTGCTTGAGCTGCCCATGCTTGTTAGTGCACTGTTAAGCCCGGTGTTAATTCCACCCATGACCGGTTCTACCACAAATGTCATCAGTATTCCAATTGCCAGGATACCGGCTACCGGATATATCAATACCGGTGTAATCTTTTCTATTGCATCCGGAAGTTTTCTGCATACCTTCTTAAGCCCAAGAATTATATATCCTGCAGCGAATCCGGCAGCAAGTGCTCCAAGGAATCCGGACTTTCCATTAGCTGCCATCATTCCTCCAACGAAGCCTACAGCAAGTGCCGGTCTGTCACCTATAGCCATGGCAATATAACCTGCGAGCACAGGAAGCATGAATCCGAACGCTGTCCCGCCAATACCCTTGAAGAATGCCGCAGCCGCAGTGATTGTACCAAAATTAGCTCTCTGGTCTGCCGGAAGTGCCTCAATATTAACATTCATTCCATCTATGAGAAATGCTATTGCAATCAGGATACCGCCACCTACAACAAATGGGAGCATATGTGATACACCATTCATAAGCTGTGTGTATATCTGATGTGCAACTCCTCCGCTCTTTTCTCCGGTCTTTGTACTCTTACCCGCTGCTGTCATTGTATCTTTTGTATCTGCACAGTACACAGATGCATCTCCCGCACACGCACGCTCAATAAGCTCATCTGCTTTACTTATTCCGTCAGATACCTGACATATTATAACTTTCTTTCCATCAAATCTTGCCATTGGAACATCTGCATCTGCCGCAACTATTATGCAGTCTGCATCGTTGATTTCCTGTTCTGTAAGTACGTTCTTGGCACCACCTGAACCTCTTGTCTCTATCTTAATTGCACAGCCCTTTGCCTTTGCTGCTTTTTCAAGTCCCTCAGCTGCCATATATGTATGTGCAATTCCGGTAGGACATGATGTTACCGCAAGAATCTTTGGTATCCGTACATCCGATGCCGCATTAAGAGTATTACCCTCAGTGAGTCTCTCGTCAATTCCGTTCTTTTCTTCATCAGCTTTATCTACAAGCTTTATAAATTCCTCAACCGATTCTGCACCTCTCAGTGATGCTGTGAATTCTTCATCCATAAGAAGCACTGACAGCTTACTCAGCACATCAAGGTGTACATTATCCTTTGTGTCAGGCGCTGCAATAAGGAACATAAGCGTTACCGGCTCATCATCAAGCGATTCAAAATCAACCCCGCCCGGTATAACCATTGCTGCAAGTCCCGGTCTGTCAACTGCGGCACATTTGCCATGTGGAATTGCTATCCCCTCACCAATTCCTGTTGTACTTTCTTTCTCCCTTGCAAACACCTGTCTGCGATAAGCTTCTTTGTCATTAAGCTTTCCGCTCCTGTCCATAAGGTCAATCGCCATATTAAGTGCTTCTTCCTTTCCTGACGGTGAAGCATCAAGCTTTATGCTGTTTTTATCAAGAAGATCGATAATTTTCATATATACCCTCCAATCCTGCGTCATTATGACACATTACACATTATCCCATGCTTTCTGCAGCCTGTTCACTGCCTCGTTGTAAACCTTCCCAATTTCTTCCTTAGTTGCAAGATATTCCGAGAATGCACTTGCGCTTCCTGCTGCAAGTCCCATATAAAATGCATGTCTGTAGTCATTCTTTTCAAGCCATCCTGCCATAAATCCTGCAACCATCGAATCACCTGCACCAACACCATTAACAAGCTTTCCTTTCGGTGCCTCACTTTCATATACCTGTCCGTCCCCAGCGACAAGCACTGCACCCTCACCTGCCATCGACACAAGTACATTTACAGCTCCCTTCTTTTGAAGTGCTCTGGCGTATGGTACAACCTCTGCCCTTGAAGACAATTCGACTCCGAATATCTCACCAAGCTCATGATTATTGGGCTTAATAAGGAATGGTCTGTACTCAAGCACATTCATCAGCAGCTCTCTCGTTGCATCTACAACAACCGTTATTCCTCTGCCGTTAAGCATCGCCATTATTCTGCTGTAGATATCATCCGGGACACACTCAGGTATACTGCCTGACAAGAAAAGTACATCACCGTTTTCCAGTCTGTCCAGCTTATCCATAAGCTTATCAAGACTCTTACCGTCTATATCCGGTCCGCGCCCGTTGATCTCCGTTCCGTCTACCGACTTCAGTTTCACATTAATTCTTGATACGCCACTGTCAATAGTGATAAATTCCGACTGCACACCAAGCTTCTCAAGTTCAGACACAATTTCTCTTCCGGTAAATCCTGCAACAAATCCGAGCGCCCTGCTCTTAATTCCAAGATTCATGAGAACTGTTGATACATTGATTCCCTTGCCTCCCGGAAGGATAAGCTCAGATGATGTCCGATTCGTAAGTCCCAGTTTAAAATCATTCACAGAAACAATGTAATCCAGCGAAGGGTTAAATGTAACTGTATAAATCATTATCCCACCTCCATTCTGTTCCTATCTTTCCAGCTTTTTCCATATGCTGTACTTTAGCGGCTGTACTTTAGCTGTTCCGTTATCTTTAATATAATTATAATTCAAATTCAATCAAAATCAATTATCAACGCTCACAAACTTTCATTTTTATTTTGTATATTTTGCACAAAAAAAGTGGAGATTATCTCTCCACTTTAATTATTTCCAACAAAATACATTTTATTCAGAACATTCTTATAATCAGACTGTTATTACAATCAGAATACTATTGTATAACCCCGTTCAAATACTTCCCCCGGCGCAATCCTGTTTCCCCATTCACGTTCCTCAAGAGTTCCGGAATAATCAGCCCTGTCAGCTCTTCCGTACCATGGTTCGATACATATAAACGGCACATTTTTGCCGACGGGTGACCACAGACCGAATACGGGTGCGTCAAACTTTACAGTAACAAATCTTTCACCGTCACATTCGAGATAAACCTCATGGCACTGGTTATTCTCAATAATATATGCATCTCTGTCAAAAAATCCTTCTGTAACCATCACACCATCTTCTATATCAAGCTTATATTCCTTATCCTCAAGAAGTCCTTCAGCATTCAGAAGCCTGTAAGATATACCTTCAGCCTTCATATCCGGATTCACAGCTTCCACTCCATATCTGTCCATAGCAAAGCCTATTCTGCATCCCGTAAGGCTCTCATGACCGTCAAGCACAAACGCCGGATGTGCTCCTATACTGAAATACATTGCTTCATCCTGCGTATCTGACACTCTCCATGATGCAGCTATGCTGCTGCCGTCAAGTCTGTATGTACATTCAAGTTTAAAAAAGAAAGGATACGCTTCAAGTGTAGATGCATCCGCCTTAAGGCACATAGTCAGCTTATCATCTTCTATCTTAACCGGTTCAAACTCCATATCTCTGGCAAAGCCATGCTGCGTCATATGATATTGCCTGCCATTATATGTAACACTGTTGTCCCTGTACTTACCGACTAACGGGAACAATACCGGTGCATGGCGCTTCCATGCCGCCGGGTCTGCCTGCCAGATATGCTCTCTGTTATCCGCAGCAGTTATTGCAGATACGATTTCACATCCCTTGCTGTCTACAGTTACCTTAAGATATTCATTCTTAATCGTGTACCTCATCCTAATGTACCTCCCTTTTTCATTCCAACTCCCGAAAGTATAAGCATTCCTGCAGCATTTATAAGAAGAACAGTTATTGCGGCAGCCATTCCTGCCCCATCTGCTATTATGCCCACTATCTGAGGCGTAATAATGCCACCGAGTGCAGCAATCGCCAGAAGCATTGACATTGCAGTGTCAGACCCCTTTAACACACTTCCTGCACATGAAACTCCTGTAGGATATATTCCCGCAAAGAAAAATCCAAGCCCCGCTATCGCAAATGTTATCACATACAGATTATGCGTAGCTATAAGCAAAAGGAAGAACACAGCAGTTGCTATGCAATATGCAAATATAAGCCTGTTTTTATCAATAACCGCTGAAAGCTTAGCCGTTGTAAGTCTTCCAAGCATTACCATAATCCATGTGACAGATACGAGATTTGTTGCATATGTACTGCTCATAATTCCCATACTTTTAAAATATGTGACAAACCATCCGTTAACGCAGTTTTCAAGTCCAATATACAAAAACAGCAGAAATCCCATTATATAAAATACAGGATTTTTGTAATAAACGGTATTACCTGCATCCATTCCTGTACCTGTTTCTGTATCTGCTGCCGATGTTCCTTCCTCTCCGGCATAACCTCCCGGTGTCATCTTCATCCACGCATAGCCTGCCGTTGCAAGTAAAGAAGCCGCTATTATTGTATAAGCCGCTGTTCTCCATCCAAGCCCCGCTTCCATATACAAAGATGTCAGCAACGGTGAGAGAAGCGCACCTGCCGCAAATGTCATATGCAGCAGATTAAGTGCCGCAGGCTTACCATCAGAATTATCATTTACAACTGCATTATTAATTATGCTCACGGAGCCTCTTCCTATGCCAAGCAGTACAAACGCCGGATACATCACCGCAACCGGAGGAAGCAGTGTGATTATAATCCATGAAAGAGGTACAAGCGACGACAGCATGACTATTGTCTTCTTTCTCCCCATCAGCCTCGATATTACCGGATTAACGAAACTTGCGAGAAGATTGCCTATCGCAAATGCCGACAGCAATCCTCCCGCAACACTGTAATTAATACCTGCTTCTTCTATAATGTAAGGAAGCGTGGTTCCGACAAGCAGAACCATTGCACCACTCACAAAAAATGCGAAGTAACATGGAAATAATAATCTGAATCTATCCGGTATTCTTATATTAAACATTGAATCTGAACAGAATTACGTCTCCGTCCTTAACGACATAGTCCTTGCCCTCAAGTCTTACAAGACCCTTTTCCTTAGCTCCCGCATATGTCTTGCAGTCAAGCAGATCCTGATAATTAACTACCTCAGCGCGTATGAAGCCTCTTTCAAAATCACTGTGTATCTTACCTGCTGCCTGAGGGGCCTTCGTACCGTTAACAATAGTCCATGCCCTTGTCTCAGTCTCACCTGCCGTAAGATAACTTATAAGTCCGAGAAGTCTGTAGCTTGCAGCTATAAGCTTGTCAAGACCTGACTCTGAAAGTCCGAGGTCTTCAAGGAACATTTTCTTCTCATCATCATCAAGCTCTGATATCTCCTGCTCAATCTGCGCACAGATAACGAATACCTCGCAGTTCTCCTTGGCAGCATAATCTCTTACTGACTGAACAAACTTATTGCCGGCTCCGTCATCAGCAAGGTCATCCTCTTTAACATTAGCCGCAAAAATTACAGGCTTGGCTGTGAGCAGATTATATGACTTAAGCATTGCCTGCTCATCCTCATCGTCTGTCTCAAAGCTTTTTGCAAGCTTGCCTTCCTCAAGATGTGCCTTGACGCGCTTTATAAGATCACATTCCTTGGCAATATCCTTATTATTGAATGCAGCCTTTGACTGCTTGGCAAGTCTTCTTTCAAGAATCTCTATATCTGAGAATATAAGCTCAAGGTTAATAGTCTCTATATCTCTGATTGGATCTATAGAGCCGTCAACATGAACGATATTACTGTCCTCAAAACATCTTACGACATGAACAATCGCATCAACCTCGCGGATATTGGCAAGGAACTGGTTGCCGAGTCCCTCTCCCTTTGACGCTCCCTTAACAAGTCCTGCAATATCTACGAACTCTATAACTGCCGGCGTTATCTTGGCTGAATTATAAAGAGCCGCCAGCTTGTTAAGTCTGTCATCCGGAACTGCAACAACTCCTACATTAGGGTCAATTGTACAGAACGGATAATTAGCTGACTCAGCCCCTGCCTTTGTAAGTGAATTAAACAGTGTACTCTTTCCGACATTCGGAAGTCCTACGATACCTAGTTTCATATTTCTATATTCCTCCTTGGATAAATCACAGTTTTACTGTCTTTGTGTTCTTTAGCTTCTGTTAATCTGCTATTAATCTGCTATTAATAGCTTTTTTAAACACTTCACACAATCTATTATGCTATCATAGTTAGAATTTTTTTTCAATAAATTCAATACTTTTTGATATCTTTACGCTGCAGCATTGGTATTAATCTGGTCAATCACCTTTCTGATTCCCATCCAGGCTGTCATGTCCGTAAATATCTCCGCTACGCTTCCCTTGTCAGTAAATGGCGATTCCTGAAGTACAGACAAATCCTTCATCATCCCGTTGTGTACAATATACTCTACTATCTGATTCACAAAGTAAATCTGTCTGCTGTCCAGATTTGTGTCATGATACTGATTATCTATAATTCTTGTTTCAAAACCATTGGTAAGAAAAACCACCGGTCTTATATTGTATTGTGCCTCTAGTAAGTCAGCATAGAGTTTTGCCTGTTGTCTGCCCTTTGCAACATCGGTGCATGTCCTCTTAGCTTCTATTACAGCAAGCGGTCTATGACTATCATCATAAAGAACATAATCAGCAAATCCCACTTATTAAAAATGCCTATGGAGTTCTTGACCGATTGTCAAACATGCACTCCTAATCATTCATAAAATATTTACATTGCGTATAATAATCCTCTATTTCCTGATTCATTAAAGAAACCAGCTTTTCTGTCTTTTGATTTTCACGATATTCTTTTAATCCGTCAATGTACTTTTCTCTATTTACATCCAAAATGATAAATGGTTTTAAATCCGGATTTATAAGGCATTCTCTAAAGAGAATCATCCTTCCGGTTCTGCCGTTTCCATCCTGAAATGGATGAATTGTCTCATACCTCGCATGAAACTCTGCTAACACGTCTAAGTTCTTTTCCTGTTGTTCATACCAATCCAACAGCTTCCCCATTTCTTCTGAAACCTGATTAGGAAGCACTGTCTTATACATTCCAATCATGTTCGGTCTTTCTTTGTAAGCACCGATTGCATATCCATTTGCCCGATCTTCAAATACTCCTGACTTAAGTTCATGATGAAAACGTTTGATGAGATTTTCTGTCAATGGTTCATCCAAAGTATCTATCATACAGTTGAACATCAAGAAATGACCATTCATTTCCTCAACATCCTTTGCCCTGTAGTAATTGTCATTTTGAGGCAGTGTACCGTTATCAAATAAAGATGCCGTCTGTTCCGGTGTCAATGTACTTCCTTCAATTTTATTGGAGTTGTATGCCATTGCTCTCTGTGTGTATGCATATACACCGGATCTATCAAAACGCTGCCTTTCTATACGGAAACGTTCTGTCAGCCATTTTTTATAGTCGTTCATACCTATTCTCCCCTTCTACCCAAAATATTCCTGCATAAGCGAATCAAATAATAATTGAGCCTGACCCAAAGCCTTTCTCACGACAACTCGGGCTATCTAAAACAATCTTTTTCAATCGTTCATCAGAAGTATAGATGCCTTCGATTTAGTTAAATTATAAATTCCCACTTCATCAAAATCAAGTTCAACTTCGTCATTTGCAGTAAAATGACGAAGTTAAACAATTCCACACCTCCACTTATTTCCCCTCCTCTCCAAATATTCCTCTTGAGTATTTAACAATTTTAGAGTAGAATAGTTTAAAATGTAAAATTTTATGGAGGTACGTATGAAACATTTGTTAAATCCTCTCGATTTATCAGTGGAAGAAACAGACAGGCTGTTGAATCTTGCAGACAGCATCGCCGCTGACCCCGCCAGGTACAGTCACTGCTGTACAGGCAAAAAATTAGCAACTCTTTTCTATGAACCAAGTACAAGGACCCGGTTAAGCTTTGAAGCAGCTATGATTAATCTCGGTGGGTCTGTTCTTGGTTTTTCTTCTGCCAATTCAAGCTCAGCTTCAAAAGGCGAAAGTGTATCTGATACAATCCGCGTTATATCATGCTACGCAGATATCTGTGCAATGCGTCATCCAAAGGAAGGTGCACCAATGGTAGCCGCCAGCAAATCCCGTATTCCTGTAATTAACGCAGGCGATGGCGGACATCAGCATCCTACGCAGACTCTCACAGACCTTATGACAATCCGCTCACTCCGCGGAAGTCTCGGCAATCTCACAATCGGGCTTTGCGGTGACCTTAAGTTTGGACGTACTGTACATTCACTCATCAACTCACTTATAAGATATGATAATGTAAAGTTTGTCCTCATATCACCAAAAGAACTCCGCGTACCTGACTATATCCGTGATGACGTTCTTGAGGCTAATCATGTTGAATATAAAGAAGTTGAAAAGCTTGAGGACGTTATGCCTGAGCTTGACATACTCTATATGACAAGAGTCCAGCGCGAGCGTTTCTTCAACGAAGACGAATATCTGCGAATGAAGAATTTCTACATACTTGATGCTGAGAAAATGCAGCTTGCCAAGCCTGATATGTACGTTCTCCACCCACTTCCAAGAGTTAACGAGATATCAGTAGAAGTAGATGATGACCCAAGAGCTGCATATTTCAAGCAGGTTCAGAACGGCGTATATGTGCGTATGGCACTTATACTAACGCTTCTTGGAATTGATACTTCCAATTTATAAATTACAATCAGCCGGTCAGCACATATTTTATTACATGTATCACACACACCTGTACCGGCAGAACGGAGATTATTACTATGTTAAATGTAGGACAGTTAAATGAAGGTTTTGTTCTCGACCATATAGAAGCAGGAAAGAGCATGCAGATATATGACAATCTCGGTCTCGGAAAGCTTGACTGCCAGGTTGCCATAATCAAGAATGCACGCAGCAATAAGATGGGCAAGAAGGACATTATTAAGATTGAAGGCGGACTTGACCTTGTAGATCTCGATGTCCTCGGTTTTATCGACCACAACATCACTGTTAACATTATCAAGGACGGAGAAATCGTAGAGAAAAAGCGTCTTTCGCTCCCAAAACGTATTACTAATGTTATCAGATGTAAGAACCCACGCTGTATTACATCCATTGAGCAGGAACTGGATCACGTATTCACACTTACCGATGAGGATAATCAGGTGTACAGATGCCTATACTGCGAGGAAAAGTATATAAAGCAGTAATGCATTTGAACCGGTAATTGCCTGCAGAAATCACAATACAACAATAAAAATGCCCGTACAGGTTACATACATCATGAATTCTTCATGTGATGTCCCGTACGGGCATTATTTTGATTATACATTGGATAGATTGAGCAGGGCTGTAAGCCGGGTTATGTCAAATGCGTTACCGCACGTGATAATCATCTATCTAGTCCTGCTGTTACCAGCAGGCTCAAGCGACCTACCCAAAGGCACGACGGGCAGCCGTATCGCCTTTGTCTGGTCTTGCTTCGGATGGGGTTTACATGGCTTCTCATGTTACCATGAGAACGGTAGTCTCTTACACTGCCTTTCCACCCTTACCGGAACTTGCAGCGAACTGCCAGCTCCGGCGGTATATCTCTGTTGCACTGGCCTTGGAGTCACCTCCACCGGACGTTATCCGGCATCCTGCCCTGTGAAGCCCGGACTTTCCTCACCTGCATAAGCAGCCGCGATTATCCACCCTACTCAACCAACTATGAATTCTATCAAATGACACCGATTATGTCAATGTATGAACATAGCGTCACCGAAAGAAAAGAACCTGTACTTTTCCTCAACCGCCGTCTTATACGCTGCAAGGATATGCTCTCTTCCCGCTAATGCGGATACAAGCATCAAAAGCGTCGACTCCGGCAGATGGAAATTAGTTATAAGCGCATCAAGCACCTTGAACTTATATCCCGGATAGATGAATATCTCCGTCCATCCGCTGCATGCCTTAACCCTGCCGTCATCATCTGACGCTGACTCAATAGTTCTGCAGCTTGTTGTTCCTACGCATATAACACGCCCGCCATCAGCCTTTGCATTATTAATCTTATCCGCAGCTTCCTGCGTTACTACATAATATTCAGAGTGCATGTGGTGCTCCTGAATATTCTCAACCTTGACAGGTCTGAATGTTCCAAGTCCGACATGAAGTGTTACGCGTGCTATATCAACACCTTTTTCCTGAATCCTTTCCAGCAGTTCCTTCGTAAAGTGAAGTCCTGCAGTAGGCGCTGCCGCTGAGCCTTCATGCTTTGCATATACAGTCTGGTATCTGTTCTTATCCTGAAGCTTGTGTGTTATGTAAGGAGGCAGCGGCATCTGTCCAAGTTCGTCAAGAATCTCTTCAAAAATACCTTCATAAGTAAACTGAATCAGTCTGTTGCCTTCTTCAACAATATCTATAACCTCAGCCACAAGCCTGCCGTCGCCAAAGCTTATCTTTGTCCCGATCTTAGCCTTCTTGCCGGGCTTTACAAGCACTTCCCAGACATCCTTCATGTCTTCCTTACGCTTTAACAGAAGAACCTCTATGGTTGCACCTGTTCCGACTCTCTCTCCTATAAGCCTTGCCGGAATTACCTTGGTATCATTGATAACAAGGCAGTCTCCCGGATTAAGATAATCAATTATATCCTTAAATATCTTATGCTCAATCTCACCTGTATTCTTATCAAGCAGCATCAGTCTTGACGCTGAACGGTCAGATAACGGATCCTGTGCAATAAGCTCCTGTGGCAGATCATAGTAAAAATCATGTAATTCCATCATAAAACCTTCCTCATTTCTGAACAACTCACTATATATATTGTCAGAACACCCGGAAGCTGAATTATCAGCTTCTGAGCTCTATTCCAAGTGCTCCGAGGTCCTTAAGTATATTTTCCATAATAGGATTGATATCCTTGTCCTCAAGTGTTCTGTCCTTTGCCCTGAAACTTATAGAATAAGCAACTGATTTGAATCCTGACTTAATCTGTGAGCCTTCATAGATATCAAAGAGCTTATAGCTCTCAACAAGCTTTCCGCCTCTCTTCTCTATGATATACTCAACAGTTCCAACAAGCACTGACTTATCCATAACCATTGAAATATCTCTTGTAACTGCAGGGAACTTTGCAATTCCTTCGTACTTTCTGTCAAATGTTGCCTTCTCTACTATGTGCGGCATATCAATTACTGCAATATAAGCCTTCTCCCCTATTGAATAAACGTCAAGTACATCAGGATGAACCTCTCCGAGATATCCGATTACTTCTCCGTCATAGACTATGTCAGCCTGTCTTCCCGGATGAAGGAATGTTTTGCCTGCGTCAGGATTATATTCAGGCTTATTTCTCATTCCTACCTTTTCAAGGAATTCCTCAACAACTCCCTTCATACTGAAGAAATCACCGTCTCCATAGAAGCCGAGTGTAAACTGCATTCTCTCATCAGGAAGCTCTGTAAGAGGAAGTGACTTTGGAAGATAAATATTGCCCAGCTCATAGAGCTTAACATTCTTATTTCTTCTGTTATAGTTAGTGGACAGTGATGTAAGCATTCCGTTAAGTGAAGTTGTTCTCATAATGCTGAAATCTTCACCAAGAGGATTAGATATAACTATTGCCTTGCGAAGCGGTGAATCCTCCGGAAGAAGAAGCTTATCAAATACCTTAGGGCTTTCAAATGAATACGTCATACCCTGTGAGAAACCACAGAACTCTGCAATATCTCTTGCAACGCCCTCAATTCTCATCTTGAATGAAAGCTTACCTGTTGTAGCCTCACCTGATGGAAGTGTTGTAGGAATGTTGGCATATCCGTAGAATCTTGCAACTTCCTCCGCTATATCGGCACCACACTCAAGATCCTGTCTGAATGTAGGTATTATAAGTTCGTTAGTCTCTTCGTTATATACGAGCTCAATCTTCTTAAGATATCCAAGCATCTCTTCTGCTGAAATATCTATTCCGAGCAGCTTGTTAATCTTGTCAGGCTCGAACTTGATTCTCTTCTCCACATTCTTCTGAGGATATACATCAATCATTCCGCCGACAACTTCGCCTGCTCCGAGTTCTTCAATAAGCTGGCATGCCCTGTCAATAGCTTCTGATGCAAGATTAGGATCAAGTCCTTTCTCGAACTTGCCTGATGCTTCTGTTCTCATACCAATCTTCTTGGCTGAAAGACGGATATTAGTTCCGTCAAAGCATGCTGCTTCAAAAAGCATTGTCTTAACATCATCTGTTATCTTAGAATTTTCACCGCCCATGATACCTGCAACACCTACTGACTTCTCAGCATCACATATCATAAGTATTGAAGGATCAAGCTTTCTTGTCTGTCCGTCAAGTGTTACAAACTCTTCGCCCTCTTCTGCACGGCATACTATTATCTTACCGCCTGCAAGCGTATCATAATCATATGCATGCATAGGCTGTCCATACTCTTCCATTACGTAATTAGTAATATCTACGATATTATTGATAGGTCTGATTCCACTTGCAGCAAGTCTTCTCTGCATCCATTCAGGTGATGGCGCAAGCTTGATATTCCTTACAAGTCTTGCTGTGTATCTTGGGCAGAGATCTGTTGCCTGAACATCAACCTTCACATAGTCATTAACATCCTCGCTGTTGCCGACTTTCTTGACAGGAGGCATAACAAAATCCTTATTGAATGTTGCCGCCGCCTCTCTTGCTACGCCAAGAATGCTGTAACAGTCTACTCTGTTGTTAGTAATCTCATATTCAAATACAGTATCGCGCAGTCCGAGTGCCTCTATTGCGTCAGAACCGACAACAGCATCCTCAGGCATTACATAAAGGCCATTCTCAGGTGCATCCGGATAAAAGTCTCTTGATGAACCAAGCTCCTCTATAGAGCACATCATACCGTTAGATTCAACACCACGGAGTTTGCCCTTCTTAATCTTAATTCCGCCTTCCGTCTTAGAACCGTCATGTCCTCCGGCAACACGTCCGCCATCGAGCACTACAGGTACCTTCATTCCGGTAACTACATTAGGTGCACCTGTAACTATCTGTATTGTCTCTTTGCCTATGTTAACCTGACATATAACAAGCTTATCTGCATCAGGATGCTTTTCTACTGATATAATCTGTCCTACAACTATCTTATCAAGGTCTGCATCAAGTGCTTTATATCCTTCTACCTTTGTACCGCTTAATGTCATGGCGTCCATATATTCCTGATCCGTACACTCAAGTCCCGGTACATATGCTTTAATCCAATTTAAAGATGTATTCATGATTTTAATTCTCCATTCTCTGCATATATGTTTCCAAATTACTCTTTTCAGAATATCCTGACCAATAATTAGTGTCAGCTTTTACTTAGAACTGCTTAAGGAATCTTGCATCATTCTCATAGAGAAGTCTCATGTCGTCAATCTCATATTTGAGAAGTGCGATTCGCTCAAGTCCTACACCAAATGCAAATCCTGAATACTCTTCAGGGTCTATTCCGCTCATCTTAAGAACCTTAGGATGAACCATTCCGCATCCGAGAATCTCAATCCAGCCTTCGCCCTTACAGAAACGGCATCCCTTGCCTCCGCACTTGAAGCATGTTACATCCATCTCAGCACTTGGCTCTGTGAACGGGAAGTGATGAGGTCTGAACTTAACCTTTGTATCCTCACCGAACAGTTCTCTGGCAAATTCCTGCAATGTACCCTTAAGATCTGCAAATGTAATATTTTTATCTATTACCATACCCTCAATCTGATGGAATGAAGGTGAATGTGTTGCATCCACTTCATCTGCACGGAATACTCTTCCCGGCGCAATCATTCTGATAGGAAGATGGCCTCTCTCCATCTGGCGTACCTGAACAGGTGATGTCTGTGTACGGAGAAGAATCTTGTCATTAATATAAAATGTATCCTGCTCATCCTTAGCCGGATGGTTAGCAGGAATATTCAATGCCTCAAAGTTATAGTAGTCATACTCGACCTCCGGTCCTTCAACCACTTCATATCCCATTCCGACAAATATCTTCTCTACTTCTTCAAGTGCTATTGTATTAGGATGACGATGACCTACATTGTTTTTTTTGGCTGGAAGTGTTACATCAATAACCTCTGCCTTCATCTGAAGTTCTCTTTTCTTCTTTGCGAGGTCTGTTCTTGCATTCTCAAGCATCTCCTCGATTGCCTGTCTTGTCTCGTTAACTATCTGACCTACCTGTGGTCTTTCTTCAGGAGCCACATCCTTCATGCCCTTAAGCACTTCAGTAAGTTCACCTTTCTTACCAAGAAGACCTACTTTAATCTCATTAAGTCTTTCGAGCGAGTCAGTCTCATCAATCTGAGTTCTCGCATTTTCCATGATTTTCTTCAAACGTTCCTTCATCATTGAAATCCCATTCCTTTCATTATGTACTGATAAATGTTCTGCGTGGACGTTTAATATATATTTTGACAAATAAAAAACGCCCCCAAAACAAGGGACGAATTAACCGCGGTACCACCCATATTCCCGGAATATCCGGACTCTCTTCCGACTTAACGCGTCTACACGTCGCAGCCTACTTCGCGGTCACAGCCACTCTTCAGCAACGCAGCTCCGGTGTGAAATTCAATGCCATTCTTTAACTCAAAAGGACTCTCAGCCAGTGATCCTCTCTCTCTGACAGTATGATTGCCATCTGTGACCGCCTTGTACGGTCTGCACCTTCACAGCTTTTGTTAAAGCTTCCGATGGGACTCGAACCCACGACCTATTGATTACGAATCAATCGCTCTACCAACTGAGCCACGAAAGCATCAAAACATAGATTATTATACATACTCTGTTTAAAAATGTAAACCTTTTTTTATTATTTTGCATAATATATTTATATGAAAATAACTTATTATTGCGGAGGGCTGTGTATGGAATATGCATTAAATATTGACCATATATCGTATTCATACCACACATTAAATGGTGAGACCCCTGCTGTCACAGACGTAAGCATCACTATTGAAAAAGGGGAATTTATTGCGATAGTCGGTCCGTCAGGATGTGGCAAATCCACCCTTCTCTCACTTATTGCGGGTCTTATACATCCCGATTCGGGAGCAATCACACTTGGCAGCAATAGCAACATCGGTTACATGTTCCAGAAAGACAACCTTTTTGAATGGCGTACAGTATACGGTAACGCACGCCTCGGACTTGATATACAGCACTGTGCTACCCCTAAAAAGCTTGAATATGTTGACACTCTTTTGAAGGCATATGGTCTTGACAGCTTTAAGGATGTCCGTCCTTCACAGTTGTCCGGCGGAATGCGCCAGCGTGCAGCACTGATACGCACACTGGCCCTCGAACCCGACCTTCTGCTTCTTGACGAGCCTTTTTCCGCACTTGATTACCAGACACGCCTTGAAGTATGTGACGATATAGGAACAATTCTTAAAAATGAAGGTAAAACAGCCATTCTTGTTACGCACGACCTCTCCGAAGCAATATCAATGGGAGACCGCGTTGTTGTTCTGACAAAACGTCCATGTACAATCCGCGATATCATTACCATTGACCTCGGAATAGATAACAGAACGCCTATGACATCCCGCAATGCACCTGCATTCAAGGATTATTTCAACATTATATGGAAGGAGCTGACAGGCAATGAATAAAAATAATCACAGGGACATTTCTCCCTCACAGCAATCTTATATACGCCACTGCCTGATGCATCATTACATGATTGTATTTTCACGCATTGCCTTATTCGTTCTGTTTATTATAATGTGGGAAACCGGCGCACGCACCGGCAGCATTGATGCATTTATATTCAGTTCACCCTCACGCATTGCTGCCACCCTTATTTCAATGTGCCGTTCCGGGGACATTTTTATTCATACAGGAATTACACTTGCAGAAACGCTTCTAAGCTTTATCCTTGTTCTCACAGCCGGAATTCTTCTTGCCATTCTTCTGTGGGCATCGGATACTGTATCAGGAATACTCGAACCATACCTTGTAATACTGAACAGCCTGCCAAAGTCTGCACTTGCTCCTGTTCTCATTGTATGGCTTGGCAACAACCCAAAGACAATTATAGTGACTGCCATTTCAATCGCTGTATTCGGTACAATAATTAACCTTTACACAAGCTTTTCGCAGATAGATTCTGAAAAGATAAAGCTTATCAAGATGCTTGGCGGCAACAGGCTCGATGTGCTTTTCCGCCTTATCCTGCCAAGTTCTCTCCCTATAATAATCAGTAATGCCAAGGTTAATATCGGTCTGTGCCTTGTCGGCGTAATAATCGGGGAATTTCTTGCAGCACGCAGGGGACTTGGTTTTCTCATAATATATGGCAGCCAGACGTTCAAGATGAACTGGGTGCTTATGTCCATTGTAATACTCTGCATAATTGCAGGCGTACTATATCTTATTCTTAACAGGCTTGAAAAATGCGTGAATAAGTATATGGCATCCTGAACATATACTTTATTATATATGATGCCGGAGCAAAAGCCCCCCGGATTTGATGCTCATATCAGGGCGGGGTATGAGTCGTTATTTAAGTCCATCATATCCCGTTTACCTGAAGACCTCCACTCCATACTCCTTTCCATCTGTCTTCACGGTTATTGCGCCACTTTCATCAGTCCTTATAATACCCGCTCCTGATACACGCAGCCTGTCGATTGTCTCCTTGTGCGGATGTCTGTATCTGTTATCAATTCCACAAGAAATCATTGCCACATCCGGTTTTACACGTTCAAGGAATTCATCTGTTGTCGACCCTGACGAACCATGATGGGCCACTTTCAGGATGTTAAAGCCTGCAGGCTTTTTGGTGGAAGACATTGAAGCCGCTTCATTGAGAACTTCAGTCAGATTCTCTTCACCTTTCCCCTGCACATCCCCGGTAAAGAGCATTGCAAATCTGTCATATGTCATTTGCATTATGAGCGATCCCTCATTTTTATCACTGTACATATCCACATAATCCGGTGCGATGCACTCCAATGCAAACTGCCCATTCATCGCTTCTATTTTCATGCCACAGTATGCATTTATTATGTTAGTACCATTATCATTTGCTGCACGCACGATTGTCCAATATGTATCATCATCAGGCAGTTCCGGAATAATTATGCTGCGTACGCGGATTCCGGTTATATTCTGGTTCTGCACAAGATAAAGTATGCCATTATAATGGTCTTCATCCAGATGGCTTATTACCGCATAGTCAACAGACCGGATTCCTCCCGCTTTAAGCGACGGAACCAGCGTATATTCGCCAAGTTTCTTCTTATCCGTACTTCCTGAATCCATAAGTATATTCATGCCATCCGGGACTCTTATGTATATTCCGTCCCCCTGCCCCACATACATCATGCGCACCGTAAGATATCGCACCGGATTAAAAAACATAAGCAGTGCCATTAACGGAACGAGCACGCACACCGCATAGCTGAACATACCTCCGTCTTTGATGTTTTTTTCATTATGCCTGATATATGTGTGCAGTGCTGTTAATGCCACAAGCAGCATATAATAGACAATGATTTTGGACAATCCCGGCCTTCCGGGGATTATATGCGACCACTCTGCCGCAACCGATATCCCGCACATCTTTCTGAATAAAAGAAGCGTATAATGTACCACACCCATTACAAATCTGCCGGCATATATATTAACAATTCCGGCTATTCCGGCAATTATGCCTCCTGCCATTACAAATTCCATTAGCGGTATGACTGCAAGATTAAGAAATATTGATAAAAGTGGAAATTCCCCAAATGACAACAGTAACACCGGAACCGTCACCAGACTGACACTTATGCTTGCAGACAATGACTGCATAAGCAGTTTTATCACAGCTTTATATTTACCTTTATATCCGTCTGCATATCCATTCAGTGATGCAGCCTTGTCAACAAGCCATTCACCGGTCTCATATATAACCGGATTCACTTTAATCAGTGCAGCTATTGCGCCAAATGAAAGAAGATACCCACTATTAGTAATCATCAGCGGCATATCCAGCAGAATCAATATTGATGCAAGCGACGCAGAACATGCCATATCATATTTTCTTCCCAGCACCTGCGCACCACAACTTACAGCAAACATTACAAATGCCCTTACAGCCGATACTGCATTGCCGGTCATAATTCCATAGCCGGCAATTATTATGCAGCTTATTACCGATGCACCGCCAAACCTTAAGCCTGCCCGGCGCAGGATCCTGTAAAGCGTCATCCCTATAATTGATATGTGAACACCGCTTATTGCAAGTATATGTGCTATTCCACTTCTTTGGTACAGGACATTAATCGCGCTGTCAAGTTCTGACTTGTCTCCCAGAATCATCGACATGACTATTCCCGCATCTTCCGCCTCCGAGCATTTTGTTATTGACTGCTGCATCACAGCCTTCACGGCGAATATCAACCCAAGTAACCTGTTTTCATTATGCCGTATTACACTAATGCTATCTGCATTTACTTTCCCATTTACATTAAGTGAAGCATAGTATTTTTTTGCATCAAATTCTCCCGGATTCATTGCACTGTCAAAATCCGAAAGCCTGCCTGACACAATTATGGTATCTCCTTCGCCACACTCTTCCGTACCATATGGCGCATATACAATGAGATTATAATGCGTGCCCGCTCTGCATATTGTTTTTCTTCTGTCTGCATAACTGCATGAAATCTGAATCTGTTTTCCTGAGGATTTGTTGCGGATTTTGGTGACTTTACCCGAAATCTGTGATATATCTTCCGGATATGTTGTGTTCATACGCCTTTGCGCTGTATGCGCTCCGGCAAAGATAAATATTAGAATTAAGACTGTTGTAATAATATTGCCGCAATGACTATTGCCGAAGTGACCGGCAATATCGCTTTTTTCGGCCCTGCTGCGCCGTCCTGATAAATACAAATCATGGCACTGACGCATTACCGCTGATATAATTACCATGATTGCAAATGCTGATGGAAGCCACATCATGTCAAAGACAGCACCCGCTATTCCGGTAATCTGTGCGAGTGCCATCCATACAAGCGGGCGTTTTATCATTAACATTCCCCCTTTTTATGTGCAGGCAGTTATGTATATGCTGCAGATTTACTCCCCTGTCTTCTGCACTATATCTTCATTATTTGTAAACTTTGTCTCAAGCGAAATGCTCTCCCTGTACATTCTGTTGGATTCCCCGTTAATCAGAATCTGTACGCGGTCAATCTGCGGAATGTCACACAGTGAATTCACGATTGAATATACCGGAACCATCTCTGCTGCATTAACCATACCGTCTATGAATGTAGAATCAAGATTAACATAGCATGTTCCGTCGGTAACAGATATTCCAAGAAGCTTTACGTTGGCAGGAAGTGTCCTGTAATATCCGGAAATCCCCGGTCCGTTTATGAGCTGCTCGACCACTACTCTTTCAATCGGGACATTCTTATTATATGTTACGTTCATATCCATCGGTATAAGCTTATCGCCCTTAGCATTAGCAAAATAAAGCTTTATATCGGCTGACTGTATATCTGCCGAGTTACTCCCTGATGCTTCAACAAAATCATCTGCGCTCATCATTCCTATCACAGTTCCATCAGCATATGTTGCAGGTGCACCATCTACATAGAACATAACATGGTCAACTTCCGGAAGCTGCGTAAGTGTCTTAACAACTGCTGCACGGTAAAGTACTTCCGTTGCATTATCCATTGACTTATATGTATCCGTATAATATATATATACATTCTGACCATCTGTCTGTACATGATCCACTTTGACATATGCCGGTCTTGCCGGAATAAATGTACTTTTCTTTCTTGCCTTATCCATCTCATTAACAAGCGCCTGTGCATCTGCAGATTCGTCAAGCTTTGTCTTGTATTCGGCCAATGCCGTGCGTTCCTGATTAACATAGTATATTGTGAACTGATTCTTTGACGATGATGCCCCGCAGCCTGTCAATGATACTGTAATAAACACACATACCGACAGAACGGCCAGCATTTTTTTGCATGTATTCAATATATTAATATTATGACTTTTCACAACTGCCTCCTGCCATCTATTCGGGTACGTAATTCAGCGGTATTCTCACCGTAAATGTAGTTCCCACATCTTCTTCACTGTGAAGCCTTATTGCCCCATGGTGCATAAGAACCGCATTACGTACAATCGAAAGTCCGAGTCCTGTCCCGCCTGTCTGTCTTGAACGTGCCTTATCAACACGGTAGAATCTCTCAAACACCATCTTCTGGCTCTCCTGAGGGATACCTATTCCGTTATCCTCCACACGCACATAAAAATATCTGTGATCCGCATTCAGTGATACATGCACCCAGCCGTCGTCACGATTGTATTTGATTGCATTCTCCACAAGATTGGATATGGCAATCGTAAACTTAACCTCATCAATCTCGGCAACAACGGGCCTGAAGCTTTCAAAAAGGAGCTCTATATTCTTCTTCTGTGCAATCGGCTTAAGTCTCTTAAGTATAAGCTCAAGAAGCTCATTAATATTAACCGAAGAAATATTAAGCGTCATTGAAGACTTATCCATCTTAACAAGCGATAGGAGATCATCAATTATCTTACTCTCTCTGTCAATCTCTTCAACAATATCTGCCATAAATTCCCGGTAAAGTTCAACAGGGACATCTTCCTGCGTATTAAGTGAATCTGCCAGTACCTTCATTGATGTGATAGGTGTCTTAAGTTCATGTGATACATTAGACACAAATTCCTGCCGTGACTCATCAAGATTATTCATCTTATCAAGTATGTCGTTAAAGCCCGATGTCATGTCCGAAAGCTCGCTATACGCTCCCTTCCTGATTCTGCGGTCATAATGTCCCATCGCTATATCGTTGACCTGGTGCGTAACATTGCCTATGGGACGCACAAGTATCCCGGATATGATAAATGCAATAATAATGAGCATTGTTATTGCCGAAACCTTGATTATGTATATCTTCTGCAGCACATCATCAGTATAATTAAGAGCTTCACTTACATCTGTTGACATAACAACAACTGCATATGCATTCTTATTGTCATCCAGAACAGGAGTCATTATCTCTATGCTTCCTGCTGCTTTGTTATACGCAGAAATAGTTTTTTTCGTTGTAAACGCTTTGATAACATTCTCAGATACAATTGTCTTGCCGCTCTCAAAAGCATATGAATCATATGCAATAACATATCCGTAATTAACAAGAAGAATCCGTGAATCACTGAATGTAGAATACTGTCTTATGACAGCCTCATAAGAACCGGTTGATGTAAATGTCTTATCCTGATACTTGCCAATCTCTCCGGCCAGTGCAACAGCCTGTACCTGAAGCTGTGCCTGCGTATTATTAATCATCGCTGACCTGTAATAAGCATGCATGGAATGTTCAAGTACAGTCATCGGTATAGAACCAAGTATGAGTATCACAGCAAATATGCCAAATCTCATACTATGGATAAACTTTTTGATTTTACCAATAATGGTCTTAATTCTGCCCAAAATAATAGCCTACTCCCCACTTTGTCTGTATATATTTAGGATCGCTTGCGTTAGGTTCAACCTTCTCGCGCAGTCTTCTTACATGTACATCAACCGTTCTTACATCTCCCGGATAATCATACCCCCAGACTGTATTAAGAAGCGACTCTCTTGAATACACTTTGCCGGGATTAGATGCAAGCAGTTCCATAAGATCAAATTCCTTGGCTGTAAGATATATCTCTCTTCCGCTTATCTGAAGCGTTCTTGCATCGCAATCAAGCTTAAGACTTCCTGAACTGATTACCTTACGTGCGGCCTCGCTTTGTCTGCCCTCACTCTCACTTCCACCGCTTCTTCTGAATATTGCCTTCATTCTTGCTTTAACCTCAAGAATGTTAAACGGCTTCGTTATATAATCATCGGCACCATATTCCAATCCGAGAATCTTATCCATATCATCGCCCTTAGCCGTAAGCATAATTATCGGTACATTGGAGAACTCCCTTACCTGCTGGCATACTGCAATTCCGTCTATCTTTGGCAGCATCAGATCAAGCAGCACCATGTCATATGTGTTGGTTTTGATCATCTCAAGTGCTTCCTCGCCATCATAAGCACAGTCAACTTCCATTCCATCCTGTAAAAGGCTGAAGCGTATTCCTTTTACGATTAATTTTTCATCATCTACTACCAAAATCTTCCTTGCCATCTGATTCTCCAATTTTCATAATTAAATATATAATTCCGAATTCCGGTCACTTTACACAGATATCATCTTTAATCTTTGAGTACGCGGCTTCCTTTATTCCGCTTACTTTCATGACATCCTCCGTCTTCTTGAAACTTCCGTTGCGCGTTCTGTAATCTACTATATCTCTTGCCCTTGACTCCCCAATTCCCTTAAGTGTCATCAGCTGTTCAACAGATGCCGTGTTAATGTTAATCTTTGTCTTCTGTCCATAAATGTCATCATCACCGGTTACACTTCCGGATAATCTGCTTCCTGCCACATCGTCTTCTGCTTCATCCAGATGCGGAACATACAAGGTCTGTCCGTCAGTGACAGTCTTAGCCATTGAAACCGACAGAGTGTACGCGTCCTCTGCAAAGCCTCCTGCAAGTGCTATCAGTTCATGCACCCTTGAGCCTTCCCTCACTTCATAGACGCCCGGTTCATTGACACTTCCGCACACATAAACATATATAAGTTCCGGCTGTGATTCCTGCAAAGCCGTATCGTTCTTACCGTTCTGCATCTCAGCGTCCGTTGTGCCAGCATCCGGCATTCCAGTCATGCTCTCCGGCCTGTAGTCCGGCATATAATCTGACATATAGTATATGCTTCCGCATATAAGAACTGCCAGTGCAAAAATTATTAATTTGTTAGTTTTATGCATATTCTCCCACCTTCTCCGGTAGAAGCCCCTTTATGCTTATTTCATTTTATATGAATCAGCTTCATATTACAAGTGATTTTGCAAGAGATTTACAACAGATTTTGCCTGCAAAACCCAAAAAAATATTTACACTAAGTTAGCGATATAGTACAATGGAAAGCATGTATTGGAAAGGCATGGTTATATAAAATATGAATGATAAAATCAACAATCTTATCAAAAAATTTCTGAACAAAGAAACTATAAGCTATTTAATTTTCGGTGTACTCACAACAATAATCAATATTGTTGTCTTCTGGTTTGCCGAGCGCGAACTTGCATTTATAATGTCTGAAGATGCCGCATCCCTTGTAGGCAATGTTATAGCATGGGTTATTTCTGTTGCATTTGCTTTTGTAACTAACAAGCTTTTTGTCTTTGAAAGCAAAAGCATGGCTTTTAAAGTAGTAATGGCAGAACTTACAGGCTTTGTAATCGCAAGACTTCTCTCACTTGCTTTCGATGAAGGGTTTATGTTCGTTGCAATTGTACTCCTTGGCATGAACAGTCTTCTTGCGAAGATTATAAGCAATGTATTTGTGGTAATAATCAATTATGTACTCAGCAAGTTCTTTATATTCAAGAATAAATAATCTATAAGGAGGCATCGATGAAGAAGTTTTCATTTCATTTTAATCTCATAGACGAGGATGACGAGAGGATTCCACATGGCAACCTTACATATATAGTTGCCTTTTTAATTCCTCTTATAATGTTCATGGCACTTTATTATGTACGTGAGATATACCCTTTCGGAGATAACTGCTATCTGCGTTCGGACATGTACCACCAGTACGCGCCATTCTTCAAGGAACTCTGGCGCAAGCTTGCCCATGGTGAAAGTCTCTCATATTCATGGGACATAGGAATGGGCACCAACTTCACTGCATTGTATGCATACTATCTTGCAAGTCCCGTTAACTGGCTCATAGTTCTTTTCCCGCAAAAATATATCATCGAGATAATGAATGCAATTATTATCATAAAAGCTTCTCTCGCAAGTGTTGCATTCACATATTATATCAGCAGGCATTTTAACAATAAAAGCTGCGCTATTGCTCTTTTCGGTATGTTCTACGGAATGTCCGGCTTCATTGCCGCATACAGCTGGAATATCATGTGGCTTGACTGTATTGTCATGCTTCCGCTGGTCATGCTTGGTCTTGAGCGCCTCGTTAATGAGAACAAATGTCTTCTTTACTGCATAAGTCTCGGCTTCTGCATTTACACTAATTATTATATTGCAATTATGATATGTATATCCGTTGTTCTGTATTTTGTTGTGCTCATGTTCGTGTATAACAGGAACAGAAGCTTTAAGATATACCTTAAAAAGTTTTTTAACTTCTGCCTTTACTCACTCCTTGCAGGTGGTCTGGCAGCGTGTCTCCTGCTTCCTGTAATGTATGCCTTCTCACTTTCGGCATCAAGCAGTTCGACATTTCCTGAGACTCTTACAAACTATTTTTCAATAGTAAGCATGCTGTGCAGGCATCTCATCAATATACCTGTACATCTCGGGCTTGAGCATTATCCTAACATCTACTGCGGTGTGATGGTCTTTATGCTTATTCCGCTGTATCTCATGAATAAAAATGCAAAGACAGGTGAGAAGGTTGGCAAATGTCTCCTTCTGCTTATCTTCCTTACAGCATATAATCTCAATATTCCTAATTATATCTGGCATGGATTCCATTATCCAAACAGCCTTCCTGCCAGACAGTCATTTATATATATCTTTTTCCTTCTGACGATGTGCTATGAAGGCTTTAAAGACATAAAACAATACTCAAAGAAACAGATTGGCACTGCATTTGCAATAGCCTTTGCAATAATGCTTTTTATTGAAGAATGCGGTCTGAACGAGATGTATGAATGGAAGTCCGTATATATCAGTGCGGCATTTATAATTGTATATGCGCTGCTTGCGCTCTTCTATAACCGCAACAGACTGAAGGCTCCAATACTTCTTTTTGTACTCTTTGCATCAGCAATCATAGAATGCACCATTAATATGGAGAATACAGGCTTAAGCACAACCGGCAGAAGCGCTTATCTTCTAGACAACGCTGCTGTTGATAATCTTCTTGAGAAGGTAAGAGCTGATGATACCGGTTTCTACAGAATTGAGAAGACTTTTGGTCTTAAGACTAAGAACGATGCGGCATGGCATGGTTATCCAAGTATATCAACATTCTCTTCCACTGCTCCGTCAGGAATAACAGACCTTCTCGGAAGCTTTGGCTGCGAGCACTCAATGAATGCTTACTCATACCATGGTTCAACACTTGCAACTGCTTCTATATTTAATGTAAAATATATAATCAGCAATAAGCTGCTTCCTGAGAGTAATCTTTTTAACTTCTATTACGGAAGTGACGGCGAATTTCTCTACGAGAACAAATATACTCTTCCTGTAGGATTCATGGTTGATTCCGCTATTGAAGACAGATGGATTACTAATTCGCCTTATAACGGAATTGAGGTTCAGAACAGTTTTTATAAGACTAATACAGGAATTGAAGACGTGTTTGAGCAGGTATATGAATTCCGTACAGATACTGAGGTTAATTTTACACCTTATACTAATGCACATATGTATGCTGTCGTTCGCAATGTTAACTGTGATACGGTTACAGTAACGATTAACGGTAAGATGTACACATATTCAGGTCTTAAGAACGGTAACAGAATCATCGATATCGGATATGTGACAACCGAGGACAGTGTTATTCTTGCCGGAGACACAAGCATGAACGCCCTTGTGTATGCAATGGATTCTGATAAGTTCGTAAGAGCCTGCAACATATTAAGTTCAGGCGGACTTAATGTTACAAAGCACAGTGACACAGCAATAAGCGGAACCGTCAATACAGCAAGAGATGGAGTAATGTTCTTTTCAATACCTTATGACAACGGCTGGACTGTTAAAGTAGACGGTAAAAAAGTGTCTGCATTTGCAATAAAGGATGCCGTACTTGGAATTAACCTCTCAGCAGGTGAACACACAATTGAGCTGAAGTACCGCCCGGTTAATCTTATACCGGGAATTATGATAACACTGGCAAGCATTCTCATACTTGCAGCACTTACACTATTTGGAAAGTATGTACGCGAAGGACGCATAGATTCTTCTAAGCTTCCGGGATTTGTACAGGATTATCTCAGAGATGATGACAGCCTTCACAACTAATACAGCAATCATCTTATTGCATAATTAAAAGGCCGTTGATTCAATATTATAAAATTTATACAGGCTTCATAACAGCCGGAATGGAGGATAACATGAAACTTTGGGGAGGACGATTCACCAAGGAAACAGACAAGCTTGTCTACAACTTCAATGCATCAATATCATTTGACCAGAAGTTCTTCAGACAGGATATTCAGGGAAGTATTGCACACGCTACAATGCTCGGTGCACAGGGAATTATATCTAAGGATGATTCAGAAAAAATCGTAGAAGGCCTTAAGAGCATTCTTGAAGATATAGAGAGTGGAAAGCTTGAGATTACTGACGAGTATGAAGATATTCATACATTTGTCGAAGCTAATCTTATTGAGCGCATCGGCGATGCCGGCAAGCGTCTCCACACCGGACGCAGCCGCAATGATCAGGTTGCACTTGATATGAAGCTTTATACACGCGACGAGATCGGCAATGTCGACGAAGAACTCAGGGAGCTTCTTCAGGTAATCTTACGAATAATGAAGGAAAATGTTGAGACATATATGCCGGGCTTTACACATATGCAGAAGGCTCAGCCTGTTACAGTAGCACATCACTTTGGTGCTTATTTTGAGATGTTTAAGCGTGACAGAAGCCGTCTTTCTGATATATTTGCCAGAATGAACTACTGCCCTCTCGGCTCAGGTGCCCTCGCAGGGACTACATATCCGCTCGACAGAGAGATGACTGCAAGGCTTCTTGGCTTTACGGGTCCCACACTCAACAGCATGGATTCAGTTTCTGACAGGGATTACCTTATTGAATTCCTTGATGCACTTTCAATTATAATGATGCACCTCAGCCGTTTTTCAGAAGAGATCATAATCTGGAATTCAAATGAGTACAAGTTTGTTGAACTTGATGATGCATACAGCACAGGAAGCAGTATCATGCCTCAGAAGAAGAATCCTGATATTGCTGAGCTTGTGCGTGGTAAGACCGGCCGTGTATACGGTGCACTTATGTCACTTCTTACAACTATGAAAGGAATTCCTCTCGCTTACGATAAGGATATCCAGGAAGATAAGGAACTTACATTTGACGCAATTGATACTGCCAAGGGATGCATCTCTTTATTCAAGGGCATGATTGATACAATGACTCTTAACAAAGACATAATGGAAGCAAGTGCAAAGCATGGTTTCACTAATGCTACCGATGCTGCTGATTACCTTGTTCGTAAGGGTGTCCCATTCCGCGATGCTCATGGAATTATCGGTCAGCTCGTACTCTACGGAATTGAGCATCACAAGGCTCTCGATGACTTTACGCTTGATGAATACAAAGCTGTATGCGATGTATTTGATGATGATATCTACGATGCAATCTCTCTTAAGACATGCGTTGAGAAGCGCCTTACAATCGGTGCTCCGGGCAAATCTGCAATGGATGCCGTCATAGCACAGTATGAGCAGTATCTCGCAGAATAATCCGCATGATTTGCAGTATACCCTTACTTTTTTAGAAATGGAGATGTTTCGATGTCCAGATTATTAGTTTACCTTAAGGACTATAAAAAGGAATGTATATTTGCTCCGCTCTTTAAGATGCTCGAAGCATTGTTTGAACTTTTTGTTCCGCTTGTCATGGCTGCCGTAATTGATACCGGTATCGCCAATTCAGACAAGCCATATATCATTAAGATGTGCCTTGTTCTTGTTCTTCTTGCAGTTGTCGGACTTACCAGTTCGATAACTGCACAGTTTTTTGCTGCCAAAGCTGCGACCGGTTTTGCAACAAAACTTCGCCATGCCCTGTTTGAGCACATTCAGGGCCTTTCCTTCTCTGAACTTGATACTGTCGGCACATCAACACTTATAACAAGAATAACCAGTGATATTAACCAGACACAGTCAGGTGTCAACATGGTTCTGAGACTGTTCCTGCGTTCACCTTTTATCGTATTCGGTGCTATGGTAATGGCATTTACGATAAATGTTAAGGCAGCTCTTATATTTGTTGTGACGATTCCTCTTCTCTCAATCGTTGTATTCGGAATCATGAAAATTACGATGCCTCTGTATAAAAAAGTTCAGGGGCTTCTCGACAATGTCCTTGGCATAACCCGTGAGAATCTTACAGGTGCCCGTGTTATCAGGGCTTTCAACAAAGAAGCAGATGAGCGTAAGCATTTTGAAGAAACCAACGAATCACTTACGTCAATGCAGAAGTTTGTCGGCAAGATATCTGCTCTTACCAATCCGGTTACTTATGTAATCATCAATGCAGCAACCCTTGTACTTCTGTGGACAGGTGCAATCCAGGTAGATGGCGGCATTATTACTCAGGGTGCTGTTGTTGCCCTTGTTAATTACATGTCACAGATTCTTGTGGAGCTCATAAAGCTTGCCAACCTTATAATCACAATAACCAAGGCGCTTGCATGCGCCAACCGTATAGAAGCTGTATTTGAGATTAAGTCAAGCCAGGAGATTGCTGAACCTGCCGAGTCAGCATATGACGGTCGTCCAGGTACTGCCGGAAGTAGTTCATCAGATGCAGTTGTTGAGTTCAGGCATGTAGACCTTGCGTACAACTCAACAGGCGAAAGTGCATTGTCAGATATAAGCTTTAAGATTCTTCATGGACAGACTGTCGGTATCATCGGAGGTACCGGTTCAGGTAAATCTTCGGTTGTCAACATGATTCCGCGTTTTTACGATGCAACCGGCGGTACAGTTCTTGTTGACGGACGCGATGTCAAGACTTATGAATTCGATGAACTCCGCAGCAAGATAGGCATGGTTCTCCAGAAGGCCATCCTCTTCAAGGGAACTATCCGCGAGAATCTTCTCTGGGGCAAGAAGGATGCCACAGATGCTGAGATTATGGATGCGCTGAAGATATCACAGGCACTTGAATTTGTTAATAAAAAAGAAGAAAAGCTTGACTATATGGTTGAGCAGGGAGGCAGGAATCTCTCAGGCGGCCAGAAGCAGCGTCTTACAATTGCCCGTGCTCTTGTAAAGCGTCCTGAGATTCTTATTCTTGATGACAGTGCATCAGCGCTTGACTTTGCTACTGATGCGGCACTCCGCCAGTCGATAGCCGCTATGCCTGATGCGCCAACAACATTTATCGTATCACAGCGTGCAGCTTCAATGATGCAGGCCGACCAGATAATTGTTCTTGATGACGGACATATTGCAGGCATCGGGAGACATGAAGAGCTGCTTGAAAACTGCCATGTATATCAGGAGATTTACTACTCACAGTTTCCTAAGGAGGTGGCAGAATAATGAGCATGGAAAATAAATCATCGCAGACAGCTACACTTCTTAAGGTTCTGTCATATATTAAAAAATATAAGCTGTACATTATTCTTTCTCTTGTAACAGCCGCCGTAACCGTTGCTTCATCACTGTACATTCCCATTCTTACAGGTGATGCAATCGATTATATTATAGGTTCGGGAAAAGTCGATTACAGTGCAATACTTAAGATTATAATTGAAGCATGCGTTGTAATGGGCATAACAGCCATTTCACAGTGGATAATGAATACCTGTAACAACAGGATAACATTTCATGTAGTACGTGATATAAGAGATGAAGCATTCAAAAAAATCGAGATTCTTCCTCTCAAATATATTGACGCCAATTCATATGGTGATATTGTAAGCCGTGTCATTGCCGATACCGATCAGTTTGCAGATGGTCTTCTCATGGGATTTACACAGCTTTTCACAGGTGTTCTTACAATTGTAGGTACACTCGGATTTATGCTTTCAATCAATGCCGGAATAACATTAATAGTTGTTCTTATTACTCCTCTTTCACTGTTTGTGGCAAGCTTTATTGCCAAGCACACATTTTCAATGTTCAAACTTCAGTCGCAGACAAGAGGTGAGCAGACGGCACTTATTGATGAGATGATCGGTAACCAGAAGGTTGTTCAGGCATTTGGATATCAGGATGATTCACTTGCACGCTTTGATGTGATTAATGATAAGCTCCAGCACTATTCTCTGCGTGCCATATTTTTCTCATCAATCACCAATCCTGCAACAAGATTTGTAAACAGCCTTGTATATGCGGGTGTGGGAATATTCGGTGCATTCTTTGCAATCAACGGAAGGCTTACTGTAGGACAGCTTTCATGCTTCTTAAGCTATGCCAACCAGTACACAAAGCCATTTAACGAAATCTCAGGTGTCATTACGGAGATTCAGAATGCAATTGCATGTGCCGCAAGAATATTTGAGCTTATCGAAGAAGAACCACAGATACCTGACAGTGACAACGCCATAACAATGCCTGCCGTCAAAGGCAACATTGACATCGAACATGTATATTTTTCATATGTTCCCGACCGTCCGCTCATTGAGGACTTCAACCTTAAAGTTAAGCCGGGCCAGCGCGTTGCAATAGTAGGTCCTACCGGCTGTGGTAAGACAACTCTTATTAATCTGCTTATGCGCTTCTACGATGTAAACAGCGGAACAATATCTGTTGACGGAACATCGATAATGAATATGACACGTCATTCACTTCGCCAGAACATCGGCATGGTTCTTCAGGACACATGGCTTAAGGCAGGTACTATCCGTGATAACATAGTTATGGGTAAGCCTGATGCCACAGACGATGAGGTTATTGCCGCTGCAAAGGCTTCGCATGCTGACAGTTTCATAAAGCGTCTTCCTGACGGCTACAACACATGGATTACTGAGGATGGCGGAAGCCTTTCACAGGGGCAAAAGCAGCTTCTGTGCATCACACGTGTCATGCTCTGCCTGCCGCCTATGCTTATTCTTGACGAGGCTACTTCATCTATTGATACAAGAACTGAGCTTAAGATACAGCACGCATTTGCACAGATGATGCAGGGCAGGACAAGCTTTATCGTTGCACACCGTCTGTCGACAGTCCGTGAGGCTGACATAATCCTTGTTATGAAGGACGGAAAGATTATTGAGCAGGGCAGGCACGAAGAGCTTCTTGCAAAGGGCGGCTTCTACGCTACACTTTACAACAGCCAGTTTGTTCAGGTCAAGCAGTCTTAAAGCAGCAATCAAATGTAAAATAAATTCTATAGAGTATAAAATAAAATCTCCTGTGCCGGGACATTATCAGTTCCGGCACAGGAGATTTTGTTATCATATTATCAGAAACACTTTACATGCTAATTCATGTACTGCGCCCACTTAATCTTGCTTTCATCTATTCTCATGTTATATTCATCACCGATTACGTAGTCAGGGATTCCATTATTGGTTGTTGCCAGAAAATCCTTAAATGCCTCTATGTCTATATTCCCACCAAGATAGTCCTGCCAGAAATTCTCATTGGCTGCAAAAAGATAATTATCCATCTCTTCCGATGCCCAGTCAATAATATCCATAGCTTGTCTGTACTGAATAGAATTGGCAAATAAAAGTTCCCAGTCATACTCTTCGGAATCCTGTGAAATACATCTGATTCCATCCTCGCTGACCGCCGTTATATACATTCTCGGAACAGCTCCCAACATAGCATCCTCTGGTGATACAGGGTATACTGCCTTCAAAAGCTCTGACGTAAGTAATGTAAGCTTTCTGTCATCTTCCTGCTTCTGAAGTAATTCCTTAAGTATCTTTTCGTTCAGTTCCTTTGACAGCTTTCTTGACTCATCAGCCTCTTCCTTAAGCTTATTGCCCTGCTCTTTGACCGCTTTCTTTATATCATCCTGAGCACTGTCAAAGTTCTCCAACAGCCTGTCCCACTGTCGGTCAGTAAAAGTCTGGCTGCCGGTCTGAAAAGAAGGCTCTGCCGTGCCATTATCTATATCATCGCGCATCTTCTCCTTAAAAAGGCTGATAAATTCCATGTAATCCTTATTCTTCAATGCCGCCTTCATATGGTCTGATGCAGTATTAGCGTCTGTTATTGTGCCGATCCCTGTTGCGGCATTAGTACCGGCTTTGCTGTCTACACTGCTGATTGCCATATACTCTGTCCCTCCGTTCACAATGGTATATATTAATATATCGGCAGCCAATTAAAAAATATTACTTCTTTTCTTCAAGGTAATCAATATCTTCCCATGTAATGTGAATATCCAATGCTCCTATCAAAGAAATTAATTCCAAGATTCAACGAATGCTTTATTACAGCTTCAACATAAAAAATCCCCTGAAGAATTACATTCTAATTAAAGGAAATGCAACTCCACAGGGGACATCTTAAAAATCGTCGTGACAGATTATTTTTCTGCTCTTGCCGTAAGCTTACCATCCTCTACATCTATGAGGATTACGCTCTGCGCATCGATGTTGCCTGCCAGAATAAGCTTTGCTGCAAGTGTCTCGACTGTCTTCTGTACATACCTCTTAAGAGGTCTTGCACCATACATTGGATCAAATCCATTATCAACAATAAAGTCTCTTGCTGCATCCGTAAGCTTAACAGTCAGCTCCTTATCTGCCAGTCTCTTGTTGACATCCTTAATAAGCAGATCAATAATCGAAGAAATGTTACTCTTGGTAAGAGGCTTAAACATTATAATCTCATCAAGCCTGTTAAGGAATTCAGGTCTGAAATGATTACGAAGATCTCCCATTACGGCATTCTCCGCATCACTGCTTATATTACCATCAGCATCAATACCGTCAAGCAGGTACTGCGAGCCTATATTAGACGTCATAATTATGATTGTATTCTTAAAGTCAACCGTACGTCCCTGCGAATCAGTTATACGTCCGTCATCAAGCACCTGAAGAAGTACATTAAATACATCCGGATGTGCCTTTTCAACCTCATCAAACAGGACTACTGAATATGGCTTACGGCGCACAGCCTCTGTAAGCTGACCGCCCTCATCATATCCTACATATCCCGGAGGCGCTCCTATAAGACGTGACACTGAGTATTTCTCCATATACTCACTCATATCAAGACGTACAATGTTGCTCTCATCATCAAACAGACTCTCTGCAAGTGCCTTGGCAAGTTCTGTCTTACCTACACCTGTAGGTCCGAGGAACAGAAATGAGCCAATTGGCTTTGTAGGATCCTTAATACCTGCCTTAGAACGGATTATTGCTTCCGTCACCTTAGTAACACCTTCATCCTGACCTACAACTCTTCTGTGGAGCAATTCATCAAGCTTAAGTGTCTTCTGGCGTTCTGTCTCACTGAGTCTTGCTACAGGTATGCCGGTCCATCTGGATACAATCTTGGCAATCTCATCCTCTGTAACACTCTCATGTATAAGCTGCATGTCCTTTGAATGAGCCTTTTCCTCAGCCTCATTCAGCTGCTTTGTAAGCTCCGGCAGTCTTCCATACTGCAGTTCTGCAGCTTTTTCAAGATTATAATCACTCTTTGCATTCTGAATCTCCTGATTGACATGGTCAATCTCTTCCTTCAGTTTGCTTATCTTGTCAACAGAACTCTTCTCACTGTCCCACTTCTGCTTCTGCTGTGAGAATTCTTCGCGAAGCTGTGCCAGCTCTTTCTGAAGGCTCTCGAGACGTTCACGGCTCAGGTTATCCTCTTCCTTCTTAAGCGCCTGCTCCTCAATCTCAAGCTGCATAATCTTACGCTGCATCTCATCAAGCTCTGCCGGCATTGAATCAAGCTCTGTCTTAATCATTGCACATGCCTCATCTACGAGGTCGATTGCTTTATCAGGAAGATATCTGTCTGAAATATATCTGTCTGACAATGTAGCTGCACTCACAAGTGCGCCATCAGTTATCTTCACGCCATGATATACTTCATATCTGTCCTTAAGTCCACGAAGTATTGAGATTGTATCCTCAACAGAAGGCTCATCAACCATTACAGGCTGGAAACGCCTTTCGAGTGCCGGATCCTTCTCAATATACTCTCTGTGTTCATCAAGAGTTGTTGCACCGATACAATGCAGTTCACCTCTTGCAAGCATAGGTTTCAGCATATTGCCTGCATCCATTGCACCCTCAGTCTTACCTGCGCCTACTATTGTATGAATCTCATCAATGAAAAGGATTATCTGACCTTCACTCTTCTTAACTTCGTCAAGCACAGCCTTAAGACGCTCTTCAAATTCACCACGATACTTGGCACCTGCAACAAGTGCACCCATATCAAGTGCAAAAAGCTTCTTATCCTTAAGTCCTTCAGGAACATCACCGCGTACTATACGCTGCGCAAGTCCTTCTACAACTGCTGTCTTACCTACACCGGGCTCACCAATGAGAACCGGATTATTCTTTGTCTTACGTGACAGAATTCTTATGACATTACGAATCTCGTTGTCTCGTCCGATAACAGGATCCATCTTGCCATCCCTTGCCTTCTCGACAAGATCCTGTCCATATTTCTTAAGTGTATCGTATGTTGCTTCAGGATTATCTGTTGTAACTTTCTGATTACCTCTTACTGTTGAAAGCGCCTTAAGGAATCCATCCTTCGTTACATTGTAGCGCTTGAACAGTTCCTTCACATCTCTGTTAGGCTCATTAAGCAATGCTATAAACAGATGCTCAACAGACACATATGAATCGCCCATCTGCTTAGCAACATCCTCTGCGCTTATAAGTACTTTATTAAGTGCATTGCTTACATATACCTGGCCTGCACCTGAACCTGATACCTTTGGTTTCTTCTGTATAAGAGCTTCTACATCTCTTGTAAATGCATTGCGGTCAATTCCCATCTTCTCAATCAGTCCCGCAATCAGACTGTCCTCTATATTAAGAAGGCTGTAGAGAAAATGTTCCTGATCTATCTCCTGGTTGCCGTATTCATATGCAAGCTTCTCGCATCCCTGAACAGCTTCCATGGATTTCTGAGTAAATTTATTAATATTCATGGCACCCTCCTATAATGTTTCATTTGTTTTGTTTGTTCTATATGTTATATATCACAGAATATTATGGGTGTCAATATATTTTTTAAATTTTTTTGTACTTATTTTCTTTCCATATTTTTGCATCCGATAACATGCAGTAAAGATTGTCGTCTCCATCCTCTCTGCGGAGCATCCCACAAATGCGGCATAATTAGTGCTATACATATCCTTATGCTCAGAATCTGCCTCTGCCAGATTATCTGCTATCTGTGTTCCCGGCAATTTCTTTACCCCAGTCATACTCAGAGAAAATAGTTGTAACAACTTTTATCTTTTTATTATTGGAATTATCTGATGATAAACTGCCGCACACAGCAAGTCCGATGCTTGCCATGACAACAATTAAAAGAACTGATATATATTTTTTCATAAACAAAACCTTCTCTTTCCTGATTTTATATCTAAAAATAGGTACAAAAAAAGAAGGATACATCCATCCTGTTGATAAACGACATCCTTCTGTTTTAAGGTTTAAATCCATGATGTAATTTTATCTTGCCAACTATTTTAACGCAAGCCTCAATTGCCGGCACATCCATGCTTATCCTCTCCGCACTGATGCTCACCACATGTATGATCATGGTCATGATGTGTGCAATGTACATCCGGATTGTAATCCAGTTGTCCGCTTATATATTTTTTAACCGCTTCATCTGCATCTCCGCTTACACCACCAAGCAGCTGAATTCCTGCCTCAGCAAGTGCACTCTGGGCTCCGCCGCCAATACCACCGCATATAAGCACATCAGCTCCGGCGTCAGTCAGGAATGATGCTAATGCACCATGTCCCTGTCCATTGGTATCTACGACCTGTACCTTTTTAATTTCTCCATTTTCAACATCATATAACTTAAACTGTTCTGTATGTCCAAAATGTTGAAAAATCTTTCCATCTTCATAAGTTACCGCAATTCTCATCTGTTGTTATTCCTTCCGGTCTAAAAATATCATAAGCAGGTTCTGAATATATTCTTCTGCATTTCGTTGGTCTTGCCATATTTCACTCATCCATTTCCGTCATATGTCAGTAATAATCATATTACATTCTTTTATGAGTTACAAGTACCTATTTAATTTAATAGCAATAAAACTACATCTTTCCGCCGTACACAGGGAACACTCCGCTCTCACCATAACTTTCAATCTTCTTGAAATTCTAAATATGCTGCAATCTTGCTCCTTCGCCAACTCAACGCTCATTGACAATTGTCAATATCTATTATCCTTCCTGTCTACGTCCTATCTCCTATAGATAATTATGGATTATTGATGATAAAATCACATACAATCCATAATTATCTTCTCACACCTGTCATATCCAATCTGTGAGCTGTTCAGGCACAACGTATAATTACTGGCTTTTCCCCATTTCTGCTCCGTGTAAAAATTATAATTTGTCATACGTCTTTTGTCTGTGTCCGCCATCATTTTGACAGCTTCCTTCTCCGCAACATTATATAAGTGTGTGATACGCTGTGTTTTTTCCGGCATATCCCCATGTATAAACACATTCAGCACGTCATTCCTGTCCCTTAAGATAAAATCTGCATTTCTTCCTATAATCACGCAGCTTTCCTTCTCAGCTATTTCTAAAATCACTTTTCTTTGTGATTCATATACCATATCTTCTACTGATTTTCCTGTAATGTCGCGCCCGGAAAAAGCATACGCAAACAATCCTTTCTTTGGAGATAATTCAGCATTTTCCTGAATATAATCCGGTGATAATCCAGACTGTTCTGCAATCTGCCCAATGATTTCCCTGTCATAATATGCAATTCCTAATTTCTTTGCCACTTCTTCACCGATAAAACGTCCACCGCTTCCAAATTCCCTGCTGATTGTAATAATTCTCTTTGTCATAACCGTTTCCTCCTTAACTTAAACTTTCCACTTTGTTCTTTTTTATTTTCTTTAAAAACACATAGCCTACCTCACATGCAATAAGCTCAGTTATTGGGAATGCCCACCAGATCATTGAAACTCCCACCTGCCCGTTTCTTGCAAAAATAGAGAAAATACCTGCCAGCGGTAATATGATTACAAGCTGCCTGAGCAGTGAAATTACCAGTGATTCCATACCACCAGCTAATGCCTGATAAATACCCTGATATGCTACATTGATTCCGGCAAAAATAAAGCTGATTGAGATAATTCTCATTGCTCCGATAAAATATTCCCTTGACTGTCCTGCATTGAACAAAGTTGCAAAAGCTCCAGGGAAAATTTCTGTAATTGCCACACCAATAATCATAAGTGCAATCGTATAGAGCAATCCGTATTTGATTCCATCCTGAATCCTCTTTTTGCTATGCATTCCATATGCAAATGCAATAATCGGAGTGATTGCATCCCTAAGTCCAAAGGCCAGGAACAATACAAACTGCTGAACTTTATAGAACAATCCATATGCTGTCTGTGCGGAAGGACTGAATTTCAAAATCAGATTCATCACATATACCATGATAGACATAAGTGCCTGTGCAATAATTGCAGGAAGTCCAATTGCATATATTTCCTTGATTATTCCGCTATCCGGCTTCATATACTTTACATCATGTTCAAATTCCTTATTCAGTTTCATATGAAATACAAACAATAATATTGCAGACGCAACCTGTCCAATAACAGTTGCATATGCAGCTCCCTTCACTCCCATTTCAGGAACCGGTCCGATACCATAAATCATAATCGGATCTAGAATAATATTCACCACTGCACCTACAACCTGACCTATTGTAGAATATAGTGAACGTCCTGTTGCCTGTAGGAGTTTTTCAAATAATGAAAAGAAAATAATTCCAAATGAAATTACGCAGCATATTCTTAAGTAGTCTGTTCCCATTGCAACAACTTCCGGATCAATGGTCTGCGATGAAATATATGCTCTTACTCCCAAAATTCCAAACAACAGGCACACTGCATAAATAATCGCCCCAAGGAACAAACTGTTTCCTGCAACTTTTGCTGCTTTTTTACAATTTCCCTGTCCAAGTGTTCTTGCAAGAAGTGCATTGGTTCCCACACCGGTTCCGATTCCAACTGCTACCATGAGCATCTGAACCGGAAACACCAGTGTCAGCGCATTAAGTGCCGCCTCACTTCCTGATTTCATGTTTCCAACAAAGGCACTGTCTACAATGTTGTAAACCGCCTGCAATGCCATAGATAAGATCATCGGTATTCCCATCTGAACCATGAGCTTATTTACCGGCATCTCCTTCATCTTGTTACTTTCTGCCATTTTATAATCCTCCTTGTTTTGCGAAGCAAAATCCGAACCCCCTGGTGAGGAGAGGATTCAGCCTCCTTGTTTTGCGAAGCAAAATCCGAACCCTCTGGTGAGGAGAGGATTCAGCCTCCTTGTTTTGCGTAAAAAAAGTGCGTACTTACCCCATAAGCCGGACTTACGCTGATAAGCTACACACTTTTAACTGCATTATATATTTTCATAATGTGCGACGGCAGGTGCACAAAAAAACGAGCAGCAAAACTGGATTTACGCTAGTCTGCTACTCGTTCGAAAGTTATTATATTTTACTTTTTTGAAAAAGTCAAACAAAAATTTTTAATAATTCCCAAGCCTGATTCCTTAGCTGCAAAACACCTTATTAAGCCCTGATAAGCCCCTTATTATTCCTGTAGAAAGCATCACAGCCGTTCTCTTCGATAAAATGCATGCTATGGAAACCTGCTGCCAGCTCAGTTGTAAACAGTACAAGCTGCGGGCTTTCACCGAATGCATTTTCCACAAATGCATATGTATTATTAAGCTCTGCACTTACCCTGTCACACATCTTCTCACGCTGACCGTTAAGCTGCTCAAACTCCGTCCTCACAAGCTCAAATGCACTGCCGGCATCCGCAGTCCCGTCCCCGGCAAGCTTTCGTGACATCTCCTCAAGTACATTTATCGTCTTAACCATGCTCTTATCATCATCAGAAGCATACAGGCCTGCCTCCTTCTTTCGTGTATAAGCAGCATTAACTGACTGTATGATATCTGCAAATATACTGATAGGCGGTCTGTCCGCAGTCTGCATATTTTTTCTGAATGTCTTAAGTGCATCAAAAACATTGTCAACTGTATTCTCAAGGATTGCATAATCCCTGAAACCTCTCGAAAGCCGTCCGAGCAGTATGCTTATAACACTCACCTTCTCATCAAACGGAGCCTCTGAAAGTCTCCTGTTAAGCATAGGGTCAGCATTCCCTGCAAATATGCTTTCCATGTTATATGTCTTTTCGTATACATAATAAAGCTCAAGATAGTTGGCAAAGTCTGTTGCTGTTGCCGGGTCACATATGTACTCCCCGACTATCTCTTTATCAACCGCAAGTCCAAGCCTCTCATATGCATAGATCAGACATGACAGATCCTCCCAGCCTCTGGCTGTGACAAAATGCTTTCCGTCAACAGTTGTCTCTATCTTGTAAAAATTATCTCTTCTTGCGTCCAGATAAGATACGATGGCTCCGTGTATCCCCTGCATACGAGCATATTCACGCCACACATCATAATCAGGCTCAACATTAATCATCTTCACGCGGTCAAGCGTAACAACATCGAATTCCCGCACTGAGCGGTTATATTCCGCAGGGTTGCCTGCCGCAGCTATTATCCAGCCGGCAGGAACCTTTGCATTGCCAAAAGACTTTCCCTGAAGGAACTGAAGCATAACAGGTGCAAGAGTCTCCGACACACAGTTAATCTCGTCAATAAACAGAATACCTTCCTTAAGTCCGGTGCTCTCCATCCTGTCATATACAGCGGCAATAATCTCACTCATTGTATATTCAGTTACAGGCTTTTCCTCTCCGCCATACATTTTCTTACTGATAAACGGAAGTCCCATCGCACTCTGTCTTGTATGATGTGTCATCGTGTATGCCACAAGTCCGATATTGCATTCTCTTGCTGCCTGCTCCATAATCGCAGTTTTACCGATTCCGGGCGCTCCTATCAGAAGAACCGGGCGCTGTCTTATCGCAGGTATCAGGTACTCTCCCTCTTCGTCCTTCTGCAAATACGCTTTTACAGTGTTAACAATCTCTTCCTTAGCTCTCTTTATGTTCATAACTGCTCCAATCTTAACATTAAATCTCTTTTACAGTTCAACCTTTATTGCCCACGCCGGAACTGCCGGTCGCGCATCATCCTCTCCCGGGAATACGAATGCCGTCTTGTATGCCGGGCGTGCCTTCGGATATATTCCGTGCCCATCGGTAAAATACAGCATCCCCTGAAGATTATTAATCTCCTTTGAAGCAATAAGTCCTGCAACATATTCAAATGCAGGTCTGAAATCTGTTCCGCCGAAGCCCTTCACCTCAAAATTATCTTTAAACCTTGCCATGTCATTTCTGTTATTAATAACCGTATCCGACTGAATCCTGTTGTCACATTGTATTATATGAAGCCTTGTCCGGTCTGCAAATATGCCCTCTGTCATCAGCACCCCGAATGTCTCATCAAGGAATCTCTGGACTATACGCCCTGAGCATGAGCCTGATGTATCTATTACGATTACAAATTCTTCTATACGCAGCTCTTCCCTGTATTCAAGTTCTTCTATAAGCGGCATATTGTCGTACATCATCAGTCCGTAATTATAAAAGCCATAATCAAATGCATCCATGTCTATATGCATCTGTTCTTTTGCCGATGCAAATTTACGGAGAAAATCCCTGTATGACTGCTTATTCACAGCTCCCGGCTTCAGCACCTTAATTATCCCCGCCATTCCGGTTCCCGCTGATGCAATAAGTCCTTCCATCTCACTGCCTGCCTGCCTTGCTGCCTTATCCCAGCGAATCTTCATCTGGCGGCACAATTCTGCAGTCAGCCGCTGCACGCTGCTGTTCTTATCCGAATTGTCATCACTCCCCGTATCGCCAGTATCGTCAGTATCGTTGCTCCCATCGCGGTTATCATGCTTATCATCGCTATTATCACGATTTTCGTTATCATTATGTGAATACCAGTATTTGTGATCATCAACAGTAAATGTCCCTGCTGCTTCCCACACAGCCTGCTCCCCCCTGTCAAGGCTGTTCAGGTATTCATACACGTTGTTTGCGTCAAGAAGCGTCATATTATCGTTAAGCTTTTTGTATGCCTCCTCGCGCTGCAATGGCATAACCTGCATAACACATTTTAACGAAAGCGAATCAATTATTGATTCGACAGCCACGTCACATGCTATGTCCCACAATTCTTCGTTAAGCCCGGCCGGTCTTACAAACGGATGGCTGAACATGCAGTGAAGAACCGTATGCAGATAAGCCCTGTTCAGCACAACCGGGCTTATCATGCTCTTCTGCCGGGTTATTACCGGATTATACAGAATATAGCTTCCGTCTGTCGCAATAAAATAATTGCTTCTGTCCTCTTTTGGCACAAGGCTGTTAAGCGGGAGGAACAGATATCTCATTGCAAGATATAATTCATTGCGCGCATCTGATATAAGTTCTCTGCTTACATCATCAGAATTCATATTTTTTTCTGCTCTGCTGCCATCTTCCCTTTTCATACTCAAGAAGTACTCCTACTGCTTTTATCATTCCCAAATCACGTGCCGTCTCAACTATTGCGCTGACCTCTTTGCGTTCACTGACAGCTATATCAAGAAGTGCCGTAAGATCCTCATAATCCTCAGCGCGCATCATTGACTTTGCTATATCCTCAAGTGCTGAATGTACATATGTCTTATACATATCATATGATTCTTCTGACAGCATATATGGATATCTGAGCCTCCAATAGGCAACTTTCCACGCTGATTCATTGACATCAATATTCTTTTCCACATTGAAAATGCGGTCGTACTGCACATAGTTGATATCACTGCCTCCTATGCATTCCCTGTAATGCACACCGGACCCGATTGTTACCTGATTAATAATCCTTCCGGGCGTATTCTCTTCATACTCATACATATAATACGGGAATACAATAACTGCACTCTTATTATTATCATAATTAATCTTAATCCTGAGTTCCTGATTAAGCTCTTCCATGAGTGCCTTCAGGCATTTCATGCTTCCCTTCACGCGGGTTATCTCCGCCTTATATACCATCGAACAGTTTTTGAATGCCCCGTCACCCATATCGGTTATACCGTCATAAAGCTTTATCATACGGAGACTTCTGCAGTTATAAAATGCATGCGCACCTATAGCTGCAAGCTCTTTTGGTAATGACACACTTACAAGCTCTCTGTGCTCACTGAAAGCATATTTTGCAATCCCGGTTACCGGAGCGTCATCTATCATATCAGGAATTATACACTCTGCCACATCATCCGGTCTGTAACCCGTAATAGTGCAGGTGCCGTCTTTTATCTCATATTTAAAAATATCATTCATATCAATCTCCACTTCCAGACGCAAAGTGTCTGAGAAATTACAATCTGAACATCAGATTTTATTATACACTTATTCTGTCTGATGGAGCAATAGATTACAGGTCTCTTTTGCCATAAAAATGAATCGAAAGCAGCACTGATATTGTTACAAGGGCTGCCGACAGCACAATCACACATGCAGCAATACCTGTATATGGTGTAATATCCGATACTGTAATACTCACGTCTAATTCATCTTTGATTGACAGGAAAATGCCGCTCACTCCGGAAATAACCATTATAGCCAGCATATACAGTACTCTTCCCTTTTCCATGCCAAATCTGAACAATACCGGATATAACAATGCAACCATAAATCCCCATGATGACCACAGAATAAGTGACATTGACAGCATATGTGCTGATACTCCTGTTCCACTGCATACATCTGCTATCGTCTGCCCAGCCAGATATAAAATCCATACAATAAGCATCGCAATAAATGAAAGAATATATTTACTCAGAACAACCTGTGTCCTGCTTACAGGAAGTGAGTCTGCATATGTATCCCAGTGTCCTCTCTCATCGTATGACATAGTATTGATTGAAATCATTGCTGAATATAATGCAGTCAGCATAAGAAAAGCATAAGACCCATTCATTATACCTATTGCAATAAACAAGGCACTTATTAATATTATGCTTGTTCCGTAACCCTTAACCAAATATAAATCTTTAATAAGAAGTCCCTTCATTATCTTCCAACCTCCTTACTGTTATCAATTCCTCTTGCTATATATACAATAATATCATCAAGGCTCACCGGGCTTATGTCAAATGTATCCGGCACCTTTGACCTTACGACAAGTGCTTCCGCTCCATAATCAGATGATTTGCTTCCGGCAACCGCACCGTCTTCAAGTTCTGCAAGCACATCATCCGTGCAGTGCAGGATTCCGTATTTATCAAGGATTGCATCTTTCGTATCACACATAACAATTCTTCCTTCATGTATAAATGCAATATAGTCGCATATTTTCTCCAGGTCGCTTGTGATATGTGACGATATAAGTATCGAATGATTCTCGTCTCTTGTAAATTCATTGAACTCATCAAGAAGCTGATCTCTTACAACCGGGTCCAGTCCGCTTGTTGCTTCATCAAGCAGGAGCAGCTTCGCATTGTGCGACATTGCTACAGCGATTGACAATTTCATCTTCATTCCTCTTGAATATTCCTTGTACTTTTTCTTACTGTCAAGTCCGAATTTTTCAAGGTATCTGTTATAGCATGCACTATCCCAGTTAATGTAAATAGATTTCATGACATTGCCAATCATACCTGCCGTCATTATCTCCGGAAATGAATCTTCTGCAAGCACAGTTCCGATATCCTGCCTGAATCTGTCATCTGTTTTATTCTGTGATGCAGCATCAATATCATGTCCTAATACTTCAATACTTCCGCTGTCAAACTTAACACTTCCTGTTATTGCCTTAATAAGCGTTGTCTTTCCTGCACCATTCTCTCCGACAAGTCCAAGCACACAGCCTTGCGGCAGGTCTAATGATACATTATCCAGTGACGGCCTGCTGCTCTTTTTATATCTCTTGCTCAGATTACTTACTTTTATTGCTTCCATTCCATCCCCCAATTCTACACATTCTGTAATGTGTCAATCATAATTTTTAACTGTTCCTTTGTTAGCCCACACTCACCGGCAAGCTTAAGTGCCTCTTCAAGATGCTTCTCTATCTCAGCCATAACTGATTCCCTGACCGCATCAATATTCTTATCTGCCACAAAGCATCCCTTGCCTGCAACTGTGTATATAAAGCCCGAACGCTCAAGCTCCTCATATGCCCTCTTCGTTGTTATGACGCTTATCCTCAGGTCCTTGGCCAGATTCCTGATAGATGGCAGAGGTGCATCTTCTTCAAGCTCCCCCGATATAATCTGTGATTTAATCTGTGTATATATCTGATCATATATCGGCACGCCGCTGCGGTTATCGATGAACAGGCGCATGTGAATACCTCCTTTACAATTATGCTGTTATTACTGAATTGCAGGATATTGCATCCTATATTCCACAAGTCTCATCATCCGTATATACACACTATATACAGTATATACGCAAATGTCAATACGAAAAATTTCTCTTCATTGACATTGTCCTCTTTCTGTATTACTATATATAATACAAATAATACAGGATTTATAATTGATTTTTTTATCGATTTATATTTTATACGAATGGAGGTCATTCCTACATGATAATTGAGCTAGATATGTCCAGTGATATCCCGATATATGTGCAGCTACGCAACCAGATTGTAAAGGGTATCGGAAAGGGTGAGCTGAAAGCTGACGAGAAGCTGCCAACCGTAAGACAGCTTGCTGCAGATGCCGGAGTCAATACAATGACAGTCAGCAAAACCTACCAGATTCTTAAAAACGAAGGTTTTATACGCACTGACAGACGGCTTGGTGCATTTGTTGCAGACAATATAGATATGAATAAAGATTTTTGTGAGAAGCTTGAAGCAGAGCTTGAGCTGCTGTCCGCAGAAGCATGCATAACAGGTATGGATAAAGAGACATTTTTAAATATGTGCAGTGAAGTATATTCAAGGATGAATCCGTGTACTGCATAGTCAGTGGGCATTTTTGCCTGCCGAAGGGAGGTTAATTTATGGAGATATTTATGTTTATAATGTTTATGTCCACCAATCTTTTTATGATTCTCATATTAAAATATTCTTGTGACGGAAACTATCACTACAATAACGGCATGATTCTTGGTGTACATATTCCTTCAGAGCATTCAGGGGACGAAGCAGTAATATCACTTGCGCAGAAGGAATATAAGAATTTTAAACGTTTTCTCATAATAAATATTATCCTATCCACTGCATCATGCCTATTAATCTTCCTGAATATGATAATATCTCTATTCGTCTATATTATATGGATTCTCGGTTTCTGTGCTGCCATAAGTATATTATCAGTGTCTTCACACCGCCGGATGTATTCTGTTAAGGAAAAGAACGGATGGATAATAGAATCCCAGAAAAAGAAGGTATTTATAGATACACGCGTATCAGCAGAAGCCGGGAAAAGTGAATTGAGCTACCGGTACCATATCGCAATAATAATAGCTGAAATTGCATGCTTTTTACCGTTTATCAGCAGGCGTGCCTATGGTTATTTTGAGACGATAGCAATATTCTTCGTCTGCTCATTACTCATATCTGCCGTATCATGGCTGATGCATATATATGTCAATCACAATGAACGCACAGTTTACAGCGAAAATAGTGAATTAAACCGGATTGTGAACAGGACAGTCAAGTGCTACAAAGGTGCATCAATGCTGGTGCTGAGTGCATCCAATGCAGCCGCATGGATATACGCCGCAATCGCCGTATTAATCAGCAGACGTCTTACAGGCACAACTGTATGTGTTTATATATTGATTGAATTATTTGCTGCATTTGCATTTATCCCAATACTTATCGCGGGTATACGCAGAAAAAGTGAATTACTTTCCGCCAACCCTGCTCCTATATATGTTGATGATGATGAATATTGGAAAAGCGGTTTTTATTATAATCCGGATGACCCGCACATGTTAGTGCCTAACAGACTGCAAAGCGGCAATTATGCTTTTAACTACGCCAACAGGGGCGCACGCATAATTATCGCAGGTCTTACAGTATTTATCGCAGCATCATTGATATTTACAATTGCTGTCCTTGTTCCGTTTGTTAATGTAAAAGTTGATATAAGGACAGACAATAGCCGCCTTCACGTTGATGCCGCCGGCTATTCCTCCGACATAGACATGAACAGTATAACTGATGTACAGATTCTTAACGAACTTCCCGATGACGGATTTTCCAAGATAAACGGCGGTGCAACAGATACATATCTTGTAGGCCGCTTTAAAGGAAATACCTACGGCTACTGCAATCTGTACATATATACCGGACATACGCCGGTTCTCATGATTAAGACAGACGGCGAAACAGTATTTTTCAACTCAGACGTTGACGGGAAGCTTCAGGAAATATATGATGAACTATTACATAATATGCAATCATCATCGCAATTCCGGTAACAACCCATGATATAGGATATATTATTAATAACATCCAGAATTCATGGACAATACGGCATGCCGTTGATATCCATACAAGTCTTAATACGCATGACCCAATAAATGTTATAATTGCCGGGAGCAGTGAATGGCCAAGCCCTCTCATTGCACCGGCACTTATCTCATATACTGATGTCAGGCATTCAAGTGTTGTTGCAATAAGCAGCCTCTGTGCTGCAAATTCGAGCACTGCAGGGTCTGTTGAATACAGTCTCAGAAACATTCCTCTTCCGGCAACGAATACAGCAGACAATGCTCCACATGATATAAAAGAGAATATCATCGCTATTCTGAATATCTTACGGCATCTTCCGTATTCTCCGGCACCGTAGTTCTGGCTTGTAAATGTTACCGTAGCCTGTGCAAATGCATTTACAAGAAAATACGCAAAAAATTCAAAATTAAGTGAAGCAGCGGAGCCTGCAATTGCACTTGAACCAAAGCTGTTAATCGTACTCTGTATACACACATTGGCAATAGAGAACATCATTCCCTGAATTCCTGCCGGCAAACCTATTGACAGAATTTTCTTTAACTCCCCGCCGCTTATCGAAAGCTTGCGCAGATCAAGCTTTATCGGTGCTGCTTCATGTGTAAGCACATATATAACTATTCCCGAACTTACAACATTGGATATTACTGTTGCAATCGCAACACCGGCAACTCCGAGTCCAAATACTATAACAAGCACAAGATTAAGCGCCGTGTTAATTATTCCGGCTGCAATAAGGCTGTACAGCGGTCTTTTGCTGTCCCCCATACTTCTAAGGATTGATGAGCCAAAGTCATACAGCATTATAAACGGCATCCCAATGAGATATATCCTCAGATAAAGAACTGCCAGCTCTATTACATCTTCTGGTGTTCCCATAAGAAGCAGTACCGGTCTTGCAATGAACTGTCCAAGAATCATTACAAAAAATCCACTTATTATCGCAACAAGAATTGCCGTATGTACCGCCGCATGTATATTATCTTCCGACTTCTGCCCTATATAATGTGCAATAACAACATTAGAGCCAAGTGATATACCGATAAAAAGATTAATCATCAGCGATATAAGCGAACTGTTGCTTCCAACTGCTGCAAGCGCCTGACTGCTTGCAAATCTTCCGACCACCGCAGTATCTACAGAATTAAAAAGCTGTTGAAGTATGCTGCTGGCTGCAAGCGGTATTGCAAATATAAGTATCTTGTCCCACAATGACCCCTGTGTCATATCCATCTTCTTACTATTCATCACAGCCATGTCTGCCTCCATCTGATTGTGTTCCGCGTATCAAAATTTCAATCTTAATCATAATATCTGTTACTGTGCTGACAAAACCGTCCGGTCCGTATGCTCCGACTTACATATCAGTTCATCATTCGCATACAGACCGGACGGCCTTAATCATAATGTAAATATAAAAATGTTTTATAAAATATCCTGATATTACTTCTCATTAATAACAGCACTGCCCATAACAACATCAACTGCTTTCTGAAGAAGCATATTTTTAACTATCTTATCCTTGCCAAAATCATTAACGAACTTCTCTTCGTCTGAGTATCCGTTATCCTTGGCAAATGAAGCAAGATTGCCCTTGTACTCATATTCCGTTACGCTCAGATCTTCTTTCTGCGCTATAAGCTGCATAATAAGCTCCTGCGTAACTGACCTTTTAACGTATTCATCAAATGAGATTCCGTATCTGTCCTGACAATACTCATCAACACTCATTCCATACATTGTCGAGTAGAACTTTATCGATCTTTCAAGATCTTCCGACTTGGAATTAACGATATCTTCAGGATATCCTTTAACTTCTGCATTATCCTGCAGCTTTTCAAGTACTGCCTGTTTCTTTGCATTCTGGATATTCTCATCAATCGTATCCTTCATGTCATTGGCAAGTGCTTCCCTGTATTCCGCTACAGTATCGTATCCAAAGTTCTCTTTTGCATACGCATCGGTAATCATAGGCACTATAGGCTGTTCAACCTTCTCCATCTTAATCTCATACACGATACGCTTATTGGCATAGTCTTCTGCATCCTTTATTCCTTCCGGTATAGTAAGTGTGATTATCTTCTGCTCCCCGGCTTTCATATTATATAATGCATCAGTGAAGCCCGGAATTACAAAGCTATCCTTACCAAGTACAAGTGTGTAAGAATCGCTGCTGAATCCATCCACGGAATTCCCCCCGATTGTTCCGGTAAATGAAAGTGTTAACTGATCATCATCCTGGGCACCTCTGCTTACCCCGCTGTATTCCGTAACCTCATCAAGATCATTCTGTACTTTCTCGTTAACAAGCGAATCCCTGATTGCTGTTGTATCTACAGTAACCTCTATTCCCTTATACTGGCCGAGTGTAACATAATCTTCCGCATTACAGTCAAAAGATACTTTTATCTTACTGTTACATGCCACAAGGCTTGTAGCCGTAACGGCTACAAGAGCCAATGATGACAGTCTCTTTAACATTCTACTTTTCATATATTAATCCTCATTATTGCCTATAAATTATTGCATATAATAAAATGGACAGGCATAAGCCTGTCCACCGATATTTGTCCAAAAAACAATTAAGCAGCAAGCTTTGACTTTGCAACCTCTGCGAGCTTTGCAAAACCTTCTGCATCGTTGATTGCCATCTCTGAAAGAACCTTTCTGTTAAGGTCTACATTAGCGAGCTTAAGGCCATACATGAACTTGCTGTATGAAAGTCCGTTCATTCTTGCAGCTGCGTTGATTCTTGCGATCCACAGTCTTCTGAACTGTCTCTTTCTCTCTTTTCTGCCAGCGTATGATGATGTAAGTGCTCTCATTACAGACTGCTTAGCAACTCTGTACTGCTTAGATCTGGCTCCTCTGTAACCCTTTGCCAGCTTTAAAACTCTGTTATGCTTCTTCTTTGCGTTTAAACCGCCTTTAATTCTTGCCATTTCAGTTCATTCCTCCTAAATTACGATTACAGATATGGTAAAATCTTCTTCATTGTCTTTACATTAGTTGCATCAGTAAGAGTAGAGTGTCTTAAGTTTCTCTTTCTCTTTGTTGTCTTCTTAGTAAGAATGTGGCTCTTATATGCCTTCATTCTCTTAAGTTCACCTGTTCCAGTCTTCTTAAAGCGCTTAGCTGCAGCTCTTTTTGTCTTTACCTTTGGCATAATAATCCTCCTTAAATATGAACTATATATTATTTTAACGTTTTTCAGTTAAAAACATCGTCATGCTTCTTCCTTCTAACTTAGGAAGCTTCTCTACAACAGCGACATCTTCAAGCTTCTGTGCAAACTCGATAAGTATATGCTTGCTTGCCTCTACATGAGCCATCTCACGTCCTCTGAATCTTAAGGTAACCTTAACTCTGTTGCCCTTCTCAAGGAACTTTCTGGCTGCACTGATCTTAGTATTGAGATCGTTAGCATCAATATTAGGTGAAAGTCTTACTTCCTTAATCTCTACGACCTTCTGCTTCTTCTTTGCTTCCTTCTCTCTCTTAGCCTGCTCATACTTGAACTTGCTGTAATTAACAAGCTTACATACAGGCGGATTAGCATTCGGCACGAACTTAACAAGGTCTACGCCCTGCTCCTTTGCAATCTTCAATGCATCCTTAGGTGACATAATTCCTACAAGTTCACCGTTCTCACCAAGAACACGTACTTCTTTGTCCCTGATCTGTTCGTTAATCATTAACTCGCTAATGTCAGTATACCTCCAAATTCTAAAAAAAGTGGATGACAGAAGCCATCCACATCAATTCAAGTACACATCTCCGGAAATCTATCCGGTATATCAATCATACGATTGCATGCATATTCTTAAATATTAACCCAAGTCGCCTATGCGCTGAGGTGAGAGTGGATACTCTGCTTCTTTCCTAAACAACTACTATATATTATCATTAGTTCAATGTTATGTCAACTATATTTTTATGACTAATTATTTTTCTTTTTATTCTCTTCCTTAAGCCTCTCCTCAAGCATCTTCTGGTGCTCACGAAGCCTTATTGCAGCCTGCGGGTTGACCTCCATAAGGTGTTCGGCTATCTCATGACGCCTCTGTTCGATAATATGTGCAATTGTTGTCTCGTTATTATGCACACGCTTTGCAAGCTCCGATGCATGAAGTTCCAATCTTCTCAACAGCTCATCTTCATCTATTGAACCAAGTCCTCCCCAGATATGGGCATGTCCGATTGCCTCATTAATAAGCTCTCTCGTTCCTGCTTCAATCTCCGTAACATCTGTAATATTTTCAATTATTTCTTTAACATCCTCTTCCATACGCGCAGGTGCAAATTCACCAAATGCCCACTCATATTCATCAAGCGATTCTTCCTGCTCTGACTTAAAATGTCCTGACATCTGCGGCTGGCGTACATTCTGCTCAACACCTTCAAGATGGTACGGCTTTTCATATCCTGCATCCAGAAGGGCAAGTGTTATTGTTCTTCTTACAAATCCTTCCTCTATGAGCTCCGAATATCCCAGCTGGCGCAGCTGGTCATTCACTGCCGCAATATGTTCTGCCATATACAGCTTAATTCCACGCTTTGCAAGGCTTCTGTACAATGACTCAAGTCTGTCCGCAGCAGTTATGTCTATACTGCTTACTCCGGACGCATCTATTATAACACACTTTGTATCCGGTTTGACAGCATCCTCTATATCCTGCTGAAGCACACTTACATTGGCGAAAAACAGGTTACTGCTGAATTTGTATATAACTACGTTAGCAACCGGATGTGCATTGCTGTTCCTTTTCAAATCATAGAAATTACGATGTCCCGGAACCATTCCAAGAAATGTTCTCGGCGGTTTGGATGCTCTAAGCACAACCTGTGCAAAAGACAAAACTATCCCAACAACAACTCCATATATAGTTCCGAGCAGCAGAACACTTCCGAATGCCGCCATGAATATCCAGAATTCCGAACGGCTCACCTTAAAAAGGCGTATGGCAAGCTCTCCTTCAACAACACTCATAAGTGCACTTATAACTATCGCAGTAAGAACAGGCACCGGAAGGAACCCGATAAATCCCGTTCCAAACATCAAAAGAATAGCAAGCAGTGCCGCCGCAATAAGTGACATCATCTGTGTTCTGCCACCGAACTGTTCTCCCATCGCAGTTCTCGATACGCTTCCGTTAACAGGACAGCATCCCATTAATGACGCAGTAATATTCCCCGCTGCACATGCAAGTATCTCACTGTTATCATCAAGCTTATATCCGTTACGGAATGCGAAGTTATTCTCCGCAAGCAAAGTCTCCGCCATAACAACTACCGCAACCGTTATACTTGTTCCAAGACATGATATAACATCCACAGATGCAAAATCAGGCAGTGAAGGAGCAGGAATACCCGGCTCCACCGAAGCCAGCAGTGCAACTCCATAATCCGTAATATTGGTATAATATGTAAGCAATGCACCTGCTGCCATCATTACTATCGCCATTGGAAATCTTGGAAACAGCTTCTTGGATACCAGTATTATTGCAAGCGTCATACATCCAAGCAGCACCGACATCCAGCTTATATTCTGTGCTGCCTTAATAATGTATCCTAAAAGTTCAAACAGCTCTCCGTGTCCTGCGCTTCCTCCCATAATCTTAGGAATCTGCATAAGAATAATCGTAACCGCAATTCCGCTTATAAATCCCCCCATTACAGGGGTCGATACAAAGCCAACTACCCTGCCTGCCTTAATTATATAGAATAAAAGCAGCCACATTCCCGTAAGGAAGGCAATCACAGGCACAACAGCCGCAGCTTCTTTGGAGCCGGACATTATCCCCATCGCAGTAACAGAGCTGCCTACAATCGCCGCAGGTGCGGCATCCACACCAAAGATAAACTGCTTTGATGTAGAGAACATTGCAAACATAATAAGCGGCAGTATAGAACCATACAGTCCGTATACTGCGCTTAATCCTGATATCTGTGCATATCCCATTGATATCGGGATTGTCATTGCCGCGATAATAAGCCCGGCAAATGCATCCTTTTTAAAATATTCTGCTTTGTAACCTTTAATTGTTGGAAATATTGATATTTTCATTAAGCTCCCTATGATTTGCATTATCATAGGCCATTCTGAAGAGCTCCTCCTGAGAATTATAAGCAGTATCTCCCGTTGTCACATGATTATAGCTTCCGTCAGGCATCTGCTCCCTCGCCTTGACATTGTCACTCAAAAGGCTTATGAACAGTTCCCTGATTCTTAACTTTATCATGTCATCAATAATCGGGACCGCGACTTCTACCCTCCTGACGGTATTACGCGTCATGAAATCTGCGGAAGCTATATATATCTGCTCTCTCTCTCCTTCGCCGAATATATATATTCTTGAATGTTCAAGATAACGCCCCACTATACTTATAACTCTTATATTATCCGTATATCCGGGAACACCTGCATTAAGACAGCATATACCGCGTATTACCATCTCGACTGTTACACCTGCCTGTGATGCCTCAATCAGCTTGTCTATTATCTTTCTATCAGTAAGAGAATTCAGCTTCAGCCCTATATATGCTTTTCTGCCGCTTTTTGCAATCTCTGTCTCTCTGTCTATCAGTGCAATTACCTTGTTCTGAAGACAATTCGGAGCAACCATGAGGACTGACGTCTCATCAACCGTATCGCCAAGCGCCAGTGCCTGGAATACATTGGCAGCGTCCCTTGCTATATCCTCATTCGTCGTGACCAGTGATAAATCTGTATATATTCTTGATGTTGTCTCGTTATAATTACCTGTGCCTATCTGTGTAATGTATGTTATCTTACCATTACATCTTCTTGTTATCTGGCAGAGCTTTGAATGTACCTTAAGCCCGTCCAGCCCATATATCACATGGCATCCTGCATCTTCAAGCCTTCTTGACCATTCGATATTGTTCTCTTCATCAAAGCGGGCCTTAAGTTCAACAAGCACATCTACCTGCTTGCCGTTCTCTGCTGCCTCTATAAGGCTTTCTACAACTTTGCTGTGTTTTGCAAGTCTGTATAATGTCATCCTGATTGACACTACATCCGGACTCTCCGCAGCCTCATGCAGCATGTTAAGAAACGGTGTTATGCTCTCAAACGGAAAAGACAGCAGCACATCCTGGTTCATAACCTTATCAAGCAGCCTTTCTCCCGGTTCAAGAGCCTGAGGCCTCTGCGGAACACGCTTCGGGTAAAACAGTTCAGGTCTGCTGTGCAGCCTGTCCTTAATTATTGAGAAAAATGAGAAGTCGAGCGGACTCTTATATAAAAATACCTGTTTTTCATTTATTCCAAGCTGCTCACATACGCTCTGAATACATTTTTCGTCCATTTCCCTGCTTATCTCAAGCCTTACAGGACATAGCTTTCTTCTGAGCTTAACAACCTCTGCCATATGCTCTCGATAATTAAGATCCTCGTCATATATGCTGTCTGCGTCTATATCAGCATTACGTGTTACTCTTATCAGTGCCTTGGACTGAATTTTATATTTTTCAAATACCTTTGGAAGAAAATGCAGTATACACTCCTCAGTAAGCATAAAGCTGTCCGGTCTTGACGGTATCTCTATCATTCTCTCAAAGACGCCCGAATTACATGGAATTATTCCTATCTTGCCTTTGTCATTCTTCGTGCCAAGAAGCGCAATTGCATACAATCCTTTATTGACGAGGAAAGGAAATGGCTGCTTTTTACCTACTACAATCGTAGAAAGAAGCGGCAGTATCTCCTGTGTAAAGTACCTTTCAAGGAAATCCTGCTCCTGCTCTGTAAGCTCCTGATATCTTACGAGTGTAATTCCTTCACGGCGTACCACATCCATCAGGTCAGCATATATCATATCCTTCTTTGCCGTAAGACGTCTTGTCTCATCCAGGACAGCATTAATCTGTTCCTTAGCCGTCATCTGCGTCTTATTCTCGCGCACCTCATTCTTAAGAAGTGTCATATCATGAAGAGATCCTACTCTCACCATATAGAATTCATCCAGATTGCTCTGGAATATTGACAGGAAGCCCAGCCTCTCACACAATGGATTGTCTGTATCCTCAGCTTCCTCAAGCACTCTTTCGTTAAATTTGAGCCATGACAGCTCCCTGTTCTGATAGCATCTGATATCTTCCATTGTACACCTCGCATAATTATTTATGCATAAGTATATAGTATTCACATATTCCGGAATATCCTGCTATCGTAAACGTAATGTAAAATTACCGTAAATTCAGGGAACTACATGCTGTGTATCTGCTGCATCTGCATCATATGCTGCATAATATTGCAATCACGCCTTATGTGCGCAGAAAAAGCCGCTGAATTCATTAAACTTGTTCTCCTCATGCTTGAGCATCATCACAACAGCATCATTATGTCTGAATGTTATCTGGATAATTATATTGCCTACACATTCATCAATAATCTGTGCATTAATAAGAAGTGTATCCCTTCCTGTCCATCCGGCAGATGACGCAGCAGTATACTCCTTTCCATCATCAGGTATTCCGCATTCAATATTATAGTTCATACCGAATGGCAGGCTTATATCCATTCCGGCAATATCAAGCCTGAGCATTCCAAAGTCATCCCTGAACTCTATATCGAATCCATTGAACTGTATGTCGTTATCATCAACGGCATACTGACCGCTTATATTCTTCATTCCGCCTGTATATTTATTTACCTCATCACCTGTACATTCATTTTTTACAGATGCAAGCTTTCTTCCTGCAAAGAATGTTTCATACTCTTTGCGACGGTTATCCGTAAGCGGCTCAAGCGCTCCGTCACCTGCATTATCATATATCTCATCCCAGAACGCATCATATATCTCCTGCGTTCCATCTTTGACTGCCTGCGTATCGGCAGTTGTCACATATATTATGTCCTTATCCGGAATATATACCGCATACTGACCGCCCATTCCGTAACATGCATAGCCACCGTGTCTTGTCATCCAGAACTGATATCCGTATCCGAAGCTCTCCTCGTATGTTGCTGCCTTTGCAGTTGTTGAAATCTGTTTTGAAGTTGCCTCTTTAAGATATTCTCCCGGAAGCAGCTGCTTTCCGTCATATACGCCTCCTGACGCAACCACGCTCATAACAGCCAGAAGATCTCTCGGAGTACACATAAGTCCGGAACCTCCGAGCGTATTGCCCACAGGGTCCTTAACAGCGTATGCATCCTTAGAAAATCCTATCTCATCCAGGAAAATACTCCTCAGATAATCAAGCATTGTCATACCCGTCAGCTTTTCCACAAGAGCCGCAAGCGTATGCGATGCTGACGTATCATATGAGAAGCATGTACCCGGTATATGATTAGGATGTGCAATAAAAAATGTCTTCACCCAGTCATCCATATCAAACTGTTTGTATGTAGTCTTATCATACGGTGATGCCATTCTCAGCATATCCCTGATGGTTGTCATTGCAAGCAGCGGATGTGCACCGCTTTTTGGAAGCTTATCCGCAAAATAGTCTGTTATCTTATCATCCAGCGATATCTTTCCTTCACGGACCAGGCAGCCTATTGCTATAGATGTAAAGCTTTTTGTTATTGAGAACATCCTATGCATCGTATTACGGTCATATGGTGCGTAGTACACTTCGCTTACCAGCCTGCCGTGTCTCATAAGAAGAAATGAGTGTAACGGTATATGTTTGTTCTCAAGCCTTGTAAGGAATCTCTTAACTGAATCAGTAGATATCCCCTCCTGTTCAGGTGTAGATAATACAAATCCGCTTCTGTTATCTGCCATGATATTCATTATTACTCTTTAAGCCTCCTGCGTTCTATATATGTAATTATTAATCATTCTTTCCCCATTCTCGGTCTGAATGTCCTTGTCTTACGTCCCTTACTAATCTCACTGTTTCTCCGGATTGCTTCTTCACAGAATATCTCCTGTGCGTTAATAACTTCCTTCCGGCCTCTTCTGTCGATTTTTTCATAGGAACCGTCAGGCTGCATTATATGCGCTTTTTCATTATCGGCAAGCTGTATCTCAAGAACATGAAGTACCTTTTTCTTAAGCTCTTCATCCTCAACCGGGAACATAATCTCAACTCTCTTGTCCAGATTACGCGGCATCCAGTCTGCACTTGCCATATAAACTTCCCAGTTACCGCCATTCTCGAAGTAGAATATTCTGGCATGCTCAAGAAAATTACCCACTATGGACCTTACTGTTATATTCTCGCTTAAGCCCTTTATACCAGGCTTGAGACAGCATATACCTCTGACAATAAGCTCTATCTTAACTCCGGCGCATGACGCCTCATACAGCTTCTCTATGATTTCTTTGTCACAAAGCGAATTCATCTTAGCCATTATGTGCGCCTGTGAGCCATCTTTTGCATTCTGTATCTCTCTGTCAATAAGCCTCATAAATCTTCCACGCAGCCACAGAGGTGCAAGAGCAAGCTTATTCCATCTTATCGGTTCGGAATATCCTGAAATCATATTGAATACAGCGGTCGCATCCTCACCAATCTGGTTGGCACACGTAAGCAGGCCAAGATCCGTATACAGCTTGGCAGTTGAATCATTGTAGTTGCCTGTTCCAAGATGCACATATCTGCGTATACCATCCTCTTCGCGCCTTACAACAAGTGTAATCTTGCAATGTGTCTTAAGTCCCATAAGTCCGTATATTACGTGGCATCCTGCTTTTTCAAGCTTCTTTGCCCATATTATATTATTCTCTTCATCAAATCTAGCCTTAAGCTCTACAAGGACCGTAACCTGCTTGCCACGTTCCGCCGCCTCTGCAAGTGATGCTATTATAGGTGAATTACCGCTGACACGATACAGCGTCTGCTTGATTGCCAGTACCTTATCATCCTTTGCTGCCTGTCTCACAAAATCAACAACATGCTCAAACGAATCATACGGATGGTGAAGCAGTATGTCATGCTCTCTGATTCTTGCAAATATGTCTGCGTCATCCATAAGCTCCGGAAGCTGCTGCGGCGTATACTTCGGATGTTTCAGATGCTCGAATCCGTCAAGTCCGTATACCTTCATAAGAAATGTCAGATCAAGCGGACCATTTATATAATAAATATTATCATCCGCAATATTAAGATTCTTCTTCAGGATCTTAATGAGCCTTTTATCCATGTCATCCTGAACTTCAAGCTTGATTGCCTCGCCCCACTGTCTTTTCTTAATCTGTCTCTGAATCTCCTGCAAGAGATCTGCAACCTCTTCCTCATCAATCTCAAAATCAGCATTACGCATAATTCTGTATGGATGCGTTGCTATTACATGATAGTTAAGATAAAGCTTCTGGATATTCTTCTCAATAATCTCTTCAAGCAGAATAACCATTCTCTTATTCTTTTCAGATGAAGGAATCTCCACAATTCTCGGAAGCACCGACGGTACCTGGACCGTTGCAAATTCAAGTTCCTTATCTCCGTTCTTTTTGCGCATAAGTGAAGCCAGATTCAGTGTCTTATTCCTTATAAGCGGAAACGGTCTTGATGAATCGACTGCCATCGGCGTGAGAACCGGATATATTTCATTCATAAAGTACTGGTCGACAAATTCATTCTGTTTTTCATCAAGCGCTTCATAGCTTTTTACAAAAATAAGATTATTTTTTTCGAGCTGCGGAATGAGCGATCTGTTAAATGTTGAATACTGCAGATTAACAAATTCATGCTCTTTGCTGCTGATAAGCTCAAGCTGCTGCTTAGGTGTAAGACCTGCTATATCTTTTTTGTTATAGCCGGCATTAACCATGTCATTAAGTGATGCAACACGTATCATTACAAATTCATCCAGATTGGATGACGTTATGCTTAAAAACTTCAGCCTTTCAAACAATGGAATACTCTTATCTCTTGCTTCTGCCAGTACTCTTGAGTTAAATTCCATCCAGCTTAGTTCACGGTTAATAAAATTTCCTGAATCCGAATAATTCATATCCTTCCTCCAATTCCACAGACGCTTAATACACACACCTGGTTATCTTGTATTTTTGCGCTGTCTTAATACCGGTCTTACTCCATATATCTCCTCGAATAATTCTGTCTTTTCCTTAAACAATCCGTATTCCAGAGTTATATCCTCATAAGTTGATGTAGCAATTATAAGCTCGTCTCCCTCAAGTGATATCTTAAGGTCACTCATCTTCTGCTTGTGGCTTCTGTCAAGTGCGTTGGCAAGTCTTAACATTGCAGTAAGCTTCGACTGTGTCAGATTCATCTGCCTGTAATCAAAATCCCTTGTATTATATTTTATTATCTTGGCAACTGTCTCACGTTCTTCATGCGATATACCTATAATCTCTGATGCCATAATTATATCATATCCGGCTTCTGACGGATACATAAGACTTACGAACTTGCCGCTGTCGTGCATAATTGCTGCAAGCTGCAATATAAGCCTCTCGCGCTCACCAAGGCCATGAAGCTTCTTCATTGCGTCAAATATTCCAAGCGCTGCTTTCTCGACAAACCTGGTATGTGGAACATTGCACTGATAACGCTCTGCAATCTGTCTTGTTGCCGACAGAATATCATCATTAAAATTATGCTTAAGCTTAATCAGCCTGCTCTTCTGTGCATAATCAACCGCAAGACCATCTCCAAGCTTTACATCCGGCATCCACAGCCTCTTTGCATCAGTGAATGCAAAAAGTCTTGCAAAAAGCATAAGTCCCGGTGTAACCAGGCTTGCATGTGTCTGCGGTATATCCAGCTGCTGTGCTATCTCATCCTCGCTCTTGCCGATTATCCGGTCATATATACCGGCAAACTCCTTCTTTGTTACATACTTTTTGTCTTCTCCCGCAAGCTTGATATACGAAAGGTTCTCTCCCGTACCTACAATATTAGTTACTTTATATCCTTCAAGAAATATCTTTGTAAATGTCTCCAGGTCATTATCAATATACTCCTCAAGTATACATCTGTACTTGTCTGCATTCTGTGCAAGACGTGCAAGCAGCTCTCTTACTCTTAACACTCCGAGCCTTATATTCTGTGTTGTTATTAGCTTGCCTTTATTAAAAAGCGTAATCTGTGCACTTCCCGAACCTATATCCGCAAGCAGTGTACATTCATTCATAGCCTGCTCAATTATCTCATCCTGCATTGAAAATGCTTTGTAACTTATAAACCTTTGCTCTGAATTAGACAGAAGTTCAATATCAAGCCCCGTTCTTACCTTTACACGGTCAAGTACATTCTTTGAATTCACAGCCTCCCTTATGGCGCTTGTTGCACAAGCTCTGTATGCCTTAACCTTATACCCTTTCATTATATAGCTGAAATCATACAGAATACCACACAGCTTATCCACCATCTCAAAGCTTATCTTATCTTTGTTATATGTGTCACGTCCAAGCTCAATAACGTGTGATATACGGTCAATCTCACGTATTCCTGTCTTGGGAGATATCTCGAATATCTTCAGTTCAATTTCATAAGACCCGATACTTATTGCTGCAAATGTTGTTACAGACATCCTGTACACGCTCCTTCCCCACGCCGGTGTATTGTCTATTAATAATTCCCCAGAAACTTAAGCTTATTAGCTTCCTCCTGTATTCCGTGAAGTGCATTTATAACATTGGTGTCATCAATATTACCCATAAAATCAACAAAGAATCTGAACTCCCATTCCCTTCCCTCAATAGGTCTTGACTCTATCTTGGTCATGTTCAGTTCATTATATATGATATGGCTCAGCAGATTATACAATGCACCCGGTTTGTTATTCGTCTCAAAGCATATTGTCATCTTTCCTGCGCCCTTAACAAACCTTCTCTTATTGGATACAATAACAAATCTTGTAGTATTCCTGTCACTGTCATTAATCTTTGACTCAAGCACTTTAAGACCATACACTCTCGCTGCTTCTTCACTGGCTATTGCTGCCTTGGAGATGTCATTCTGCTCAACTACCATCTTCGCACTCACTGCCGTATTAAGCTGGCTTATCGAATTCCATTCCCTGTGTGAATCAAGATACTTCTGGCACTGCATCAGCCCCTGCGGGTGTGAATATACCGTCTTAATATCACTTATTGCTGCAGCCGGCAGCCCCAGAAGTGAATGCTCAACCTTAACGAACTGTTCTCCTATTATGTAATTGTCATATTCCTCAAGCAGGTCATATACCTGATTAACCATTCCGGTAGTCGAATTATCGATAGGAAGTACTGCATAATCAGCACTTCCATCCTTGACAGCTTCCATTGCATCACCAAATGTCTCAACATTAAAGTTATTGACATCTTCCCCAAAGAAACGCTTCATGGCAATGTAGCTGTATGCTCCGGGAACTCCCTGATATACAACAGTGCAATGCTTCTTGTCTATCGCATCCATAGTCTCATATGGTTCTCTTAATGTAAGCCCGTGTTCTTCTATAAGCTTGTACTGCATCTTTCTGCTTGTAGACATAAGCTGTGAAAACAGCTCTCTTACGCCATGTATATTCTTCTCATCGGATACAAGCTCTGCAACCTTATCAAGCTTCTGCTTCTCTCTTGTTTCATCAAATACTTTCTTGCCTGTCTCTATCTTGTACTCTGCAACCTTAGTTGCAAGAGCAATCCGCTTCTCATATAATGCAGCAAGCTGTCTGTCTACGTCATCTATCTCTGTTCTTATCTCATTCAAATCAAGCATCTTATATCTCCTCGTTACTTAACATCATAATTATTGTCATTATAGCACATGTAGTGCTATAATAACAATAATTATGATAACAGGCTTCGCATCTGCGCACAGACTTGTTATGCCCTGAGAAGATGGGCAGGAATGGAGGATTAACATGAAAGAACGACGTGCCAAAATAATTGTTCTGTCAATTCTGGCTGTTATACTTGTTGCAGCCGGTGTATACATATATTCTTATATCAACAGGTTCGTATATAATGATCCGAATCTTGCCGGTAACACTGCCGGTAACATTAATAACGGCGGATTATTCTGTGAATATAACGGATATATATACTTTTCCAATCCTTACGATGACGGTGCTTTATACCGCATGAATTCCGATTGTACCAATGCACGCAAGCTGAGTGACGACCATGTGGCTTATATTAATGTTGACGGCAATCATATTTATTATGTCCGCAACAATTCAGGCCCTGACCGCGCTGCTTCAATTCTTCACGGATATCTCTTCGGTTTATACCGTTGTGAACTTGACGGTTCCAATCCGGCAGGCCTGTATGAGAAGCAGTCAGGCACAGCTGCCCTATGTGGCAACTACATTTATTATCAGCATTATAATACAAAAGAAAGTCCTTCATTCACATTATACAGAGCCAAGATTGACGGAAGTGAGGATGTAAAGGTATCCAATACAACTTATGAACCTTCAAGTTATTACAACGGAAGATTATACTTTGCCAACATTGACGAGAACCACAATCTATGTTCTCTAGATGTCAACACAGGTTCAATATCAACCGTCCTCGAAGCCAATGCTTATATGGCCGATATGGAAGGTCAGTATATATATTATATTGATATGAACGACAACTACGCACTTATGCGCTACAACACAGCCAACCGCATAAAAGAAAAACTGATTGATGGCAGATGTGTACATTATAATGTATACGGCACAAAGGTATTTGCAATGATTGAGGGTGATGATGTCCACGGCATCTACAGGATGAATGTTGACGGTTCCCAGAAAGAACTTATCGCACAGGGTGATTTCAACAATATATCATGCACATCACAATATACATTTTTCCAGTATTTCAATGATAACGTAACTCTTTACCGTGTTCCGACTATCGGTAAGATTACAACTATAGAGCAGATTAATGTCCGGTAAAGTATTGTATTCATAAAAGCATAGTGCTACAATTGTTGTAATTTTATTGAGAGGAAGCGATTTAATGTTAGGTTACAGCGTATTTTTACCAAGCTACAGTGTCGGGGAGAATTGTTACAAAGAGATTCCTTACGTGACAAGAAAGTTTGGCACCAGAGCCGTTGTTATCGGTGGTAAGACTGCAATGTCCAAGGCTAAGCCTGAGCTTGAAGCAGCAATTAAGGATTCAGATGTTGAGATTCTTGATTATATATGGTATGGTGGTGACTCCAGTTATGAGAATGTTGAAATGCTTAAGAACAATCCGCTCGTTACAGGAGCCGATATGCTTTTTGGTGTAGGAGGCGGACGCGCATGTGATACAGTCAAGACACTTGCTGATATGCTTGACAAGCCGTTCTTTACATTTCCTACGCTTGCATCTAATTGTGCAGCATGCACGGCAATAACAGTTATGTATAATCCTGACGGTTCATTCAAAGAATATTACTACATGCACGGACCTTCATATCATACATTCATAAACACAAAGATAATTGCAGACTCACCTGAGAAGCTCCTGTGGGCAGGAATCGGTGATGCATTGTCCAAAGAATGTGAAGTGCTTTATGCAGGCCGTGACAAGTTCATGTACCACACCCCGCTTATGGGACAGTGCATTGCAAAGATCTGCACAACTCCGCTTATTGAATATGGTGCAAAGGCTCTTGAAACATGCCGCAGCAACAAACCGGACTTTGCTCTTGAGCAGGTAGCTCTTGATATAATAATATCGACAGGAATTGTTTCTAACTTTGCAACACATGAGAATCAGCCTGACCCGGCAGATAATTATTACTATAACAGCTCTCTCGCACACTGCGTATATTACGGAGCTTCAACACTGCCACAGTGTGAGCGGCACCTTCATGGTGAGATTGTAGCTTTTGGCGTTCTCTGTCTTCTTACATACGACGGCCAGCTTGAAGAACGTGACCGCATTATGAAGTTCAACAAGAGTGTCGGTCTGCCTGTAACACTTGACGAGCTTGAGATTACACATGACGACCTTACAAAGATTGCTGACAAGGCTGCAAGTGTAGTTGAATGGACATACGTTCCGGGAACACCTTCCAAAGAGAAGTTTATCCAGGCTATGATTGATACTGATAAAGCTGGAAAGAACATGTAATTCATAGCAAAACATAACAAAATAGCAGTCCGCATCTTATTTTAACCGGTGCGGGCTGCTATTTTATTATATGCCGGATAAATAAGCCGGCTATGATTCTGCAATGTCTCTCTACAATGCCTCAAGTGTCTTTACACTCATATAATGGCTTATTCCAAGTGCATTGATTATAATTCCTGACGCTCCGAGTTCAACGACAGTTGCAACAAGCTCATCAAATGTGCAGAGCATATCTTCTGTCTTGCCGGGATAGCACTTATTCATCTCAAATCCATCTGTAAATACCGGAATTGCTATTACCTTCTCTCCGTTATCGCTTCCTATCTGTTCTGTAACATCAAGATACTGGAATGATATCTCTATCTCTTCTCCATTCTCAGTCTTAACACATGGCACCATAAACTCAGCATTCTTGAGAGCTGTCACAAATTCCTCTTCACGCTTTTTAAGCATCCTTGTAAATGCCTCCTCAGGTGCACCCGCTTCTACCTTAGATGTCTTTCTTGTCTCCTGGAACAGCGCAATCATAGCCTGTGAAAGTGCCGGATTAGTTACATAATCTTCCTTCATGAACTTATCATACGGGTAGAGTTCTTCCCTTGATACAATGAACGGTGTCTCATTGCCACCGACAAATCTTACATTCTTATATCCGTTACGATACATATGAGCTACTTCATTAGCAAACTGTTCAGGTGTTGCAAGCGAAAGCACTGCAAGATATCCCTGTGCATTAAGTCTGTCTGTAATCTCCTTTGACTTATTGTAATCATATACAACAAGCATATCTCCGTCAACATCATACGGATATCCGTTAACATCACTGTATATCACCCAGAGGTGTGATTCATTGCGGATCTTATCGATTATTATAGGTCTGAATGCTTCCTGCATATCCCCGAAAAAAGCAGCATCATTTGCATTCTTCTTTTCGTCAGCTTCCTTAATGCATGCATTAAGGAGGTCACCTTCAACAGCAATTGCCTCGTCAAGCGGGAGCTTCTGCATCATTGCCACACCGTAATCTTCATCCCCTGTAATATGCTTTAATATATCCTGTGCCCTAAGTGAATTCATAATAATACAATTACCTCCAAATTTCGCTAACAACAATTATACCGCAGAATGGAACCATAATACTTTAACCGGTCTGTCAGCCATTTTACACTTTATGGTGTGCTTTACTCCGGCAAGTGCAACAAATGCATCTCCGGGCTTAATATCAATTTCAAGGTCTCCAAGTCTTGCGGTTCCTTCCCCTTCAAGCACATAAAACCCTTCCTGATCCTCATGTGCGCCATAATCGGGAGGAAATTCCGTATTATCATATACTGATACGCCGCATCGGCATCCATTGGTACATCCGTTCTCCCCATCAAGAAGTGTATATCCCCTTTTCCCCGGCTTTCTTGAAGCTAATGCTTCTTCAAGTGTTGTATATGGCTTCATGTTCAGGCCTCCTTATAAAATAAGGGCTGTGATACACAGCCCTATAGTATTCTGATAAATGATTAATCCATCTTCTTATATCTTAAAAGCTCTGTATATGCAAGAAGGAATGGTCCAACTCCCTTAGCATCATCCTCAACAACAGGCTCTGACATGTAATAATCATATGTACCATGACGTCTTGTCTTGCCTCCAAGTCCACCTACAAGGCAGATACCACCAAGATGCATCTCGCCATCCTTAGTTGTAAGGTACTTGTCACAGATTCCATCAATAGCTTTTTCAGCATACTGTCTGTAGCTCTCAGGAAGATATCCGAATCGTACACCCTTGAGAATTGCATATGCCATAATTGAGCTTCCGCTTGTTTCAAGATAGTTACCATCCATTCCGCCAAAGTTAACTATCTGATACCACATTCCGCTCTCATCCTGATACTTAAGCATTGAATCAATGAGATCAACGAATGCATCTCTCATAAGCTTGATATCATCAGCGTACTTCTCATCTGTCTGGTCACACTTATCAATAGTGTCAAGAAGTGCCATTGAGAACCATCCTATAGCCCTGAGCCAGCTAAGCTGTGAAAGTCCTGTAACCTTATCGCACCAGAACATCTTCTTAGATGTGTCTATTGCATGGAAATATAATCCATTAAGAGGGTTACGCATATTCTCTATAACGAATCTGAACTGCTGGAAAATATCAGGATAATTCTTCTTATTATTATATCTTGTCTCATATTCCATATAGAATGGCATACCCATGTAAAGTCCGTCAAGCCATACCTGTTCAGGGTATATATCCTTATGCCAGAAGCTTCCGTTCTTCGTTCTTGGCATGATTGAAATCTGATTGTAAATGAGGTCGATTGCCTTACGGTACTTCTCCTTACCTACAACATCATACAGCTCAAATAATGTCTTGCCTGCATTAACATTATCTATATTCTTCTCATTAATATCATATCCTTCAATTGTTCCATCATCATGTACACGATAATCAATAAATGCATCTGCAAAATCAAGATACTTCTTATCCTTAGATATAGAATACATCTCAAGAACTGCCTTAATCATGCATCCGTCGATATAATTCCAGTTTGACTTCAACCCCTGCTTAATCTTCTCGATGTTCCACATTGGAGCTTCAGGAGTACTTCTCTCAAGCAGCTCATCAATATACTTAACAATCACGTCCATTATAACTAGCACCCTTCTATTGTATTTTGGTCTGTATCCCACATATATTCATTGCAGACCGAATATAATTATTATATACTAAATCATGCTTTTTTGCAACACATATGCCATTTATTAATCTCTGCCGCGAATCTGCGCATACCGGCCACCAGCCAATACATGTAATGCCTTTACTGCCGGCATATTCCTCCTTAACGTCTGCGGTCAATATTTGCATTCGCATAATATCTCGCTTTATCTTCATACATTAGTTTTTCAGACTCTGACAACAGCCTGTCCATGCTCTCTTTGTTGCTGCTGCGCCATATTGCGCCAACTGCCATAATTACATTATAATCCGGCATGTCAGTACGGAGTTTTTCTACAAGAGCCGTCATATCATGTTCGCTGATTCCGGGACACAATGCAAGAAGCTCGTCACCGCCTATTCTGAACACACCATATCCGTCAAATGTCCTTGCAAGACACTGTGAGGCCCTTATTATGAGGTTATCTCCGGCAATATGTCCCTGACTGTCATTAACTCTCTTGAGGCCTGTTATATCACAATATACCGCACCTATACTGCTCTCAGGTCTTATCTCAGATATATATCTGTCCATTGCAAATCTGTTGCCAAGCTTGGTCAGCTGGTCTGTCATTCCCATCGTCTCAAGTTCTTTTACCAGATCACGGCGCTTCAGTGCAGATACTATAAAATGCCCCATTATCTTGAGCATATTGGTCGAATACTCAAGTGATCTGGCCGGTGGATTGTCAACACCGTAGAAGCCGATTATCTTTCCATCGTCATACAGCGGTACTACCGCCAGCGAATGAATATTCTGCGGTGCAAGCACATTGTAAAGCATCCTGTTGCTGTCCTTAATATCCTCCAGATACTCTATCATTATATTCTTATCATGGCTGAAATTGTGGTACCAGCTCTCACAGACATCCGGTGACAGATTCTTCAGGTTCTGTATCTGTGGTTCTACTCCGCTTGTACACCACTCGTATGTATTATTATCGTATCCCCTGTCATCCTTTTCAAATATATATATTCTCTCACAATCAAGCTCTTTGCCTATGTATTCCAGAAGAACATTAATCGAATCATCCGGCATAGGTGCTCGAAGCGCAAGTCTCAGCCCTTCGTTCACAATCTCCTCAAGATTCTGATATTCCCGAATCATTCCGTTCTTCACTTCTTCTGTTGTAGCATCCAATGCCAGCTCTATTCTGTATCTTCTGCCATTATCCTGCATCATTGTATCCTTAAGCAGCAGATGCTTGTTCAGCAGCGGATTAAAATATCTCCATTCCTTGAATCTGCCTTCTTCAAGCATGGCATTATTGCATATTGTGCATGGCGTTGCGCTTTTTTGCAACACTTCATAACATTTTTTCCCTTTAACTTCATCCAATGAGCTGTATCCATATTCATCAAGTGTTTTTCTGTTCATATACACTATCTCATATGTGTCTATATCAGCAACATATACAAACTCATCAAGGTTTTCAAAAAACTTACATAATTTTTCCATACACGTAATCTCCGCAATATATAAAAGTACTCTATTTGCCCGGATATTTAATTACGGAATCCATTGAATATCCTGCAAGCTTATCTCTTCCCTTAAGGCCTTCCAGCTCCATAAGGAATGCAATTTTAACAATCTTTCCACCAAGTTGTTCTACAAGCTTTATGATAGCTTCAGTTGTTCCGCCTGTTGCAATAAGATCATCAATAATTACTACCTTCTGTCCCGGTCTGATTGAATCCTTATGCATCTCTATTGTTGCCGTACCATACTCAAGTGCATATTCCTGTGAAACGGTCTCACACGGAAGCTTTCCCTTCTTACGCACCGGAACAAATGCCTTGTGCATATTATATGCAACAGGAACTCCGAATATAAATCCTCTTGATTCCGGACCTACTACAACATCAAAATCAACACCATCAAGAATATTCTGTAATCCATCTATTGCCAGATGCAGTCCGTCCGCATCCTGAATAACACTTGTTACATCACGGAATATAATTCCTTTTTCAGGAAAATCCGGTATACTTCTTACATATTCTTCTAACTTTTTCATTACAATCTCCATTTCTTACCTGATATCCGGGTATCTTAAGTCTGTATGCAGCCATTAAACCTCTGCATATAACTTTTCCATAAATTCTCTTGTTGCCACTGCATTAGATGGAACTGTGTTTTCAAGCGTAACATGTACATATGGCTTATGTTCCTTAATCTTCTTAAGGAGAAGAGGATAATTCATCCCGCCTGTACCTGCTGCTATAGACTTAAGTTCTCCATTCTCTATAACATAATCCTTGGCATGCACAACAGCAATGTCAGGTCCAAGCAGGTCAAATGCCTGCTCTATAATCTCATCCTGCTGCTTATAATTATCAATACTGAGCAGATTGACAGGATCAAATATTATCTGCAAGTTAGGCGAATTGATTGCATCAAGCACCTTTCTTGCACGCTCCACGTTATATACAATATGCTTGTAAACAGGTTCAATAGCAAATATAACTCCCATCTTCTCCGCATATTCAACAATCGGTCTTACGTTCTGTATAAAAAGCTCAAGTGCCTCTTCTGAATGGTTAGCAGGTTCATACTTATACTCTGTATTAACCGCACCTGTCTCCGTTCCCACGACACCGCATCCAAGCACACTTGCAAAGCGTATATGTGTCTTATACTGCTCAACAATTGCCGCATGCTGTACGCTGTCAGGATTGCAAAGGTTCTTGTAGCATCCAAGCACAGCAACATCAACATCGTTCTTGCGGCATAATTCCCTGATATAACATGCAAGCCCCGGTGTCATTGTCTCAAGTGCCGGGTTGAATTCTTTTATTGATTTATTAAGCGCTATATGCATACAGTGAAAGCCCTGATTATGTATATTAGGTATAAGCTCTGCGAGCGGTGCATATGCAACATCATGCGCACGAATTCCTATTCTCATCGTATATTAACCTCCGTACAATATTAGTCTATTACTTATTAATTATAATATAAAACAATCATAAAAAAAAGAGCAAATATATAAATATATTTACCCTTATTCTTCCGAAAGATATTTGTGCGCAAGCGTCTTCGTATTCTTTATCCAGTTCTCTTTATACAGCTTCACAGGCGAAGATTCGGGATGTCCCGCCATCCACGCAGTAAGCTGGAGCCTTCTCATCATTACGAATGTATCTATCATCCCTATGTCCCTGTCAGATAGTGTCCTCACCGCGCTATATCCGTTAAGCCATGCATCTTTGAGGTACGGCACGATTGCCCTCTCTTCCATAAAGCTTACTGATGACGCAAAATCACTTACAAACCATCCAAACCCACAGTCATCAAAATCGATTACTCTCATTGAATTATCGTCATTTGCAATAATAATGTTGGCAAGCCGCATATCTGCATGGATAAGTCCGTAATTTGCATTATTTATGCCATAATCCGACAGTCTCAGCTTTATTATATCAGACGCTTCTGACATTACGTATGCCGAACAACTGTCTATATCCTTTCTATCCTGCCACCTTCCCCAGTCAGCTTGTTCTCCTATTATATTTTCGTAGTTAAAATGCATTCTGTGAATGGATACTATATCTTTCCAGGATGCAGACTGTATATGCATCCACGCTGTCATATGTCCGAGTGTTTTAAAGCATTCCAATATCTTTTCATTGATGCATTCTTCAAGACATACACCATTAATATATTCAAACATAATGCAGTAATATTCAACTCCATCATCACCAATGATGCTCCGGATGCAGCTTCTATCAAGTGACGGCAGGACTTTTGCAGGATTTATCCCATGTCCGTATCCGGCAAGTGCATCTATCCATCTTACCTCAGAAACAAGCTCAGCCAGGGTATGATACCCCGGCCTGCTTATTCTAAGTACTGCGTCCGTACTTCCCGTCATTCTGTTAATAATTGCATATGATGCATTCTCAGAGACCATTATCATCTTTGCAATGTGTGTGTGCTGCCACCCGTATAACGGAAGCACTCTCCCGGCAATTCTGTCTGTAACGGTTCTATCCTCAAATGCCATTCTAAAGTGACCTCTTATAATGTAAATTTGTTAATTGAAGCCTTAAGTTCCACTGCAATGTTATTAAGCTTCTCTGCAGCACTTGCAACATCTTCCATAGTTGTGTTAACCTGGTCTGCCGATGCAGTTACTTCCTCTGCAGCCGCAGCTGACTGCTCTGACACATTAGCTATATTCTCCATGCTGTTAACAACAGTAGTCTTGTTATCTGCCATGTTGTCGTTGAGTTCACCAATCTTGGAAAGTCCTTTAATAAGCTTACCGAGTGATTCCGAAATCTTATTAAAGAGCTGAAGCGTCGAATCAATTGTCTTACTCTGCTCTGCCTGAAGCTTATTACTCTCTTCAAGTGTATCATTAACCTCACCTGACTTAGTTGCAATCTCAGCTATGATAGCCTTAATCTCATCAGTTGATGTTCTCGACTGTTCTGCAAGCTTACGAATCTCGTCTGCAACAACTGCAAAGCCCTTGCCAGCCTCTCCGGCTCTTGCTGCCTCGATGGAAGCATTAAGTGAAAGAAGATTCGTCTGCTCTGTTATATCGGCAATCGCATCAGATATGTAGTTAACCTTCTCTATGCTCTGAAGCATCTCATTTATAATCTGGCTTGATGCCTTGGCATTCTCTACAGTCTTGTCTGACTTTTCAACAAGCTCCTTAACAACATCCATGCCCTGTGCACTAAGCTTGTCAGCCTCTTCTGACTCTTGGTTGATATTCTCAACATAAGCCTTAGTCTCTTCAAGACTTGCAGCAAGCTTATCCACTTCACTGTTGGCATCCTGTGTACTCTGAGCCTGTTCCGTAGCTCCCTGGGCAACACTCTGTATTGCCAGTGACACCTGGCTAGTTGTCTCCTTTGTATTGCTTGAAATTCCGGAAATATTCTCTGCTACTCCAAGTACGACCGTGAACTTATCATTAACTTCATGAATCAGTGCAGACACCGCCTCTACCATATCATTAAAGTTAGCCTGAAGCTCTCCGAGTTCATCATTACGTGTCACATCCATATGTACAGTAAGGTCACCCTTTGAAATCTTCTCTGTAGCACCCTGAATCTTCTTAATAGCCTTGGCAATTGAGAATGCCACGAATATTGCAATTGCTGTTCCGATGAGCGCACCTACAACAGCTGCTATTATAACTGTATTAAGAAGTGCTTTCTGGCTTGATGCGTTCTCAACACGGCTCTGTATAAGCCCTACAAGCTTCCATCCCGTAATCTCATCCTGAAGAACTGTTACATAATAGTTCTTACCATTAATCTTTTCTTCATAGCTTACAGCCTCATTATCATCTGATGCTTCTGACCAGCATTTAAGATTTGAAACACTGCCCTGAACTGCATCGTTGGCATCATTATCAACAATTATATTGCCGCTGCCATCTACGAGGAGAACATAACCTGTATTCATAAGACTGATATTCTTCACATACTCTTCAACGGTACTGAAGTCAATATCCATGCCGACTACACCGACCACTTCATCATTAATCTTAATCTCCTGTGATACAGTCATAATCTTAGAGCCTGCAGGTCTGTCAGTCTGTGACTGTGTATCTGTATAAGGCTCTGTAAACGTAGCATATATATTAGCTCTCTTCTTGCTTCCGATACACTTTGTATACCAGTCCTTAGAAGTATTGTTAACACCTGTCTTGATTTCCTTAGTCTGCTTAACCTTGCCCGTTCCCGGATCATTCCAGAGGTAAGCATTAAGCAGATATCCTGATTTTGTTGAATAATACGCTCTTACCGGATTCTCAGTAACCTTCAGTGACGCAACAAGCGAATCCTGGATTGCACTGACATTCGTGTCAAAATCACCCTGATCCTCAAGATGTTTTACTTCCTGTTTACGTGTAAGCAGATCGACAGGAATACTGATCGTATTCAGGTATGTCTGAAATCCGTCAAGTGCCTCATCAAGCGTCTGCCGGCTTGTAAGCTTCATGTTATCGTCAAGTATTGCCGTTACACGATTGTCTACAAGTACAGCACTAAGAATCATCGATATAAGTATAACAAGCAGGAAATATGCCACAAGTTTTACTCGTATAGGCGTCCTGATGCTCCTGATACCTGTTCCTTTGATACCTGTTCCTTTACTACTGTTTTTCTTTTTCATTTTCCTCTCCGTTCCGGCATCACCGATGCCAAATCCATTCATATCACTAATCTATTATATTTTAACAGAAATCCATTGAACTTACAACCTTTCAAATGATATCCGGCTGCACTCATGCTGACATGCACAATAAAACATATTGACAATATATTATCTGTTGTAATATACTTTAATGGTTGGTTTGAATATAACACATACATCACATGCTGCCGTAGCTCAGTGGTAGAGCACTTCATTGGTAATGAAGAGGTCGGGGGTCCGACTCCCCTCAGCAGCTTTTTCTTATTTTGGAGCGTATGCGCTGAAGCGCATTATCTACTGATTTGGGCTGTTTATTAAGCAGCCGTGCAATCGCAACATAATCATTACCGTCAATATAAAGATCAAGGACCTGTTTCTCATATTCACTGAGGCAGGTCCTTATTGCTTCATATATTACATCAACGCGCTCCTTGTCAATGTACATATTCTCAGGGTCCTGAGCCGAAGACGCTACAACCACATCTATAAGATGAGTCTGCGGTTCATCATATGCCTCCTCATCAACCGCTACCGGCATATCAAGAGAAAGCGACTCATTAAGGAGCTGATACTTCTTGCGGTTGGATTTTGCTACTGCAGTGCACATATTCCTGTTTATGCACATACTTGCAAATGTTGCAAATGAAGCCTCCCTGCCTGCGTCATAATCCTGCACCGCCTTATACAGACCTATCATGCCTTCCTGAATCAGGTCCTCTTCATCGCCTCCGGCTATATACATTGCATGTGCCTTGCGCCTTACACAGCCTTTGTAACGCTCAAACAGCTCATCTATGCTATCCCTGCTGCCATCCCTGTACATCTGTATAAGCGCTTCATCACTAAGCTTACCAGTCAAAATTCCCCCTTGTACAAATAACATTTATAACATTCTCTGTCTTACTATCTCATAAGCAAGTACTCCCGCAGCAACAGAAGCGTTGAGTGAGTCTATATTGCCCTTCATAGGAATTGAGGCCGTAAAATCACACTTTTCACGGACAAGACGGCTCACACCTTCACCCTCTGCACCTATTACAAGACCTATAGGACCTTTGAGATCAAGATTATACATAACCTCTCCATCCATAGCCGCACACACAAACCACATTCCCTCTTTCTTGAGTTCCTCAATCGTCTGTGCTATATTGGTAACCTTGGCTACGGGAGTATAATTGATTGCCCCTGCACTTGTCTTTGCGACCGTAGCAGTAAGACCTACAGCTCTCCTCTTAGGAATAATCACACCATGTGCTCCCGCAAGGTTAGCTGTTCTTATTATAGCCCCAAGATTATGCGGGTCTTCTATTCCGTCAAGAATAAATATAAACGGCGGTTCGCCTTTTTCCCCGGCTGCATCAAGAATATCCTGCACCTCAGCATATTCATAAGCTGCGGCATATGCAATAACACCCTGATGTTTACCTGTCTCAGACATTGAATCAAGACGCTCTTTAGATACAAAATTAATTATTGTATCATGCTTCTTAGCTTCACGTATTATTGTCCTTACAGGGCCATCCTGGCATCCGTCAAGCACAAACAGCTTATCAACCGGTCTTCCCGAACGTAATGCTTCCGTGACGGCATTACGTCCTTCTATTGTAAGTTCTTCATATCTCATCTGCATCCAACCTTTCAATAATACCTGCCCTGATAAGTTCGACCATTCGCACATACCTTCCCTGCAGGTACAGATATCCCATAAGTGCTTCAAAACCGGTTGCGCGTCTGTAATCTGCAACAGTAGCATTCTTTGCCTTTGTATAAGACTTGGCATTGCGTCCGCGCTTATACACCGCATGTTCCTCCTCATCGAGCATAGGCTCTATAACGTCCATCATATCTGACTGTGCTTTGGCCCTTACCAGTCCGTCAGCCATTCTGTTAAGCTTATTAACAGGCATGTTGCCTTTGCCAAGCAGATATGTCCTTATCACAAGGTCATATGCGTCATCACCTATATACGCAAGTGTAAGCGGCGAATATGACATGACATCAACCTGCTTTACATCGAGCACCTGCCTTATTATTCCAATGAAATCCTTATTATCTTCCACAATCAGCTTCTCTTCCATCTCACGCCTTCTCTTGTATCCTCAAGCACAATGCCTTTGTCAAGAAGAAGCTGCCTTATCTCATCAGCTCTTGCAAAATTCCTGTCTTTTCTTGCCTGCTGTCTCTCCTGAATAAGATTGTCTATATCTTCATCCAGAAGCTCCTTCTCACTTACAACTTCAAGTCCTAGTATCCCGCATGTTCCGGCTATCTTATCAAGGACCTCCTGTAAGAACTTCTTTGAGTCTGATGACTTGCACGACGTATTGGCAAGCTTAACCATATCAAATATTGCCGTTATTGCATCAGCTGTATTAAAATCATCATCCATTGCATTTTCAAACTGCTTAATCATGCCATCAAGCTGCGCAAGAATATTCTTTTCTTCTTCTGAGACTTCCCTGTCCTGTGCATTCTCTATCATATGGTTAAGATTGCCAGCTGCAGTTGTAATTCTCTCAAGACTGTTCTTTGCTGACTCCATAAGCTCCTCGCTGAAATTAAGCGGATTGCGGTAATGGGCACTAAGCATAAAGAATCTGAGTACCTGAAGATCATACTTAGCTGCTATATCTCTTACCGTAAAGAAATTGCCAAGTGACTTTGACATCTTTACATTATTAATCTTGAGGAATGCATTATGCATCCAGTATTTTGAGAATTGCACACCATTAGCTGCTTCGCTCTGTGCTATCTCATTCTCATGATGAGGAAATATAAGATCCTCTCCGCCTGCATGTATATCTATGCTCTCTCCAAGATACTTCTTGGCCATTACAGAACACTCTGTATGCCATCCCGGACGTCCTTCACTCCATGGTGATTCCCAGTAAGGTTCTCCTTCCTTCTTAGGCTTCCAGAGTACAAAATCAAGCGGATCTTCCTTTTCTTCTCCGCCTGCGACCTTAATATCCCTGTGTCCTGCCTCGAGGTCATCAATATTCTTCTTGGAAAGTTTGCCGTAGCCCTTGAACTTTCTTGTTCTGTAATATACAGTACCATTGACATTGTATGCATATCCTTTATCAATAAGGGTCTGTATAAGTTCAATCATTCCGTCTATCTCTTCTGTTGCAAGGGGATGCTTTGTTGCAGGCTTAACATTCATTCCTGCCATATCCTTCTTACATTCTGCGATATATCTTGTTGATATCACATCAGCTGTAACACCTTCTTCATTGGCAGCCTTAATAATCTTATCATCAACATCAGTAAAGTTAGATACATAATTAACTTCATATCCCTTATACTCAAGATATCTTCTTACAGTATCAAAAACTATCATTGGACGTGCATTGCCGATATGGATAAGATTGTATACTGTAGGCCCGCACACATACATCTTCACCCTGCCTTCTTCAAGTGGCACAAATTCTTCCTTTTTCGCCGTAAGTGTGTTATATATTTTCATGTTAGTCTTCTCCTCCACTCTGCGCATTCTTGTGCGCATCTCTGCGCAATTCATTTATCTCTCTCTGAAGTCTTACATTCGCCGCCTTAAGTGACTCTATATCATTCATTACAGGGTCAGGAAGATGTATCTGGTCAAGGTCATTAACCCTTACATCATTCTGTATTACAACTCTTCCCGGCACTCCGACAACAGTAGAATTATCAGGAACATCCTTAAGTACAACCGAGCCTGCACCAATCTTAACATTGTTGCCTATTGTTACCGAACCCAGTATCTTGGCACCTGCTCCTACCATTACATTATCACCGAGTGTCGGATGTCTCTTGCCTTTTTCCTTACCCGTGCCTCCAAGTGTCACTCCCTGATAAAGTGTAACATTATTGCCAAGAATGGCTGTCTCTCCTATTACGACTCCATGTCCATGATCGATAAAAAGGCCTTCCCCAATCCGTGCACCCGGATGAATCTCTATTCCGGTCTTTCTTGCACACCTCTGTGATATCCACCTTGCAAGGAAGTAATGCTTCTTAAGATAAAGCTTATGAGCTGTCTTATACTTTATTATTGCTTTAAAGCTCGGATACAGAAAAACTTCCGCTGACGTCCTTATGGCAGGATCACGGTCCTTAATTACTGCCATTTCCTGTTTTATAAATGTTATCATTCCCATGTCTACATTCCGCTCCTGATTATTGCATTAATATGATATGCATTATGCTCATTTATGTGCATTATGCTCATTTATGTGCATTATGCTCATTTATGTACATTTCATATCATATTACATAGCTTTCTCTTATCGTCTTGTACAGCCCTGACATCCTGCACATCCGCCATCCGAACCTGTTACATAGGAATTCTCATACATATAGTTAGCTACAGAATTAATACTTGCAACAGCCTGTGCGCTTATTCCTTCACCATTCCCTGTAAATCCCAGACCTTCTTCCGTTGTTGCCTTAATATTAACTCTGTCGGTATCTATGCCGAGTGCGCCGGCAACATTCTCTCTCATCCGGTCAATATAAGGGCGCATCTTTGGTCTCTGTGCAATTATTGTTCCGTCAATATTCTCTATTATATAGTTCTTATCCGCAAGCATCTTTCCGACAACCTTAAGGAGTTCAATACTTGATGCTCCCTCATATTCAGCTGCTGTATCCGGAAAATGCTTACCTATATCTCCGAGTGCCGCCGCACCAAGAAGCGCATCCATAATTGCGTGCAGAATAACATCTGCATCTGAATGCCCCAAAAGTCCCTTTTCATATGGTATCTCAACTCCGCCCATTATAAGCTTACGTCCTTCAACGAGCTTATGGACATCGTATCCCATTCCAACGCGCATAAATTTCCTCCAAAAACAATCCATATAGAGTTTATGCTATACGTTTTCAGGGCTGTTGTCAAGGGCATGATGTCCATTTTTCTGATTAAAAAAAGCATCTGAAGATTCTTCTTCAAATGCTTCCGTTAGTAGCGAGAGGGGGATTTGAACCCTCGACACTACGGGTATGAACCGTATGCTCTAGCCAACTGAGCTATCTCGCCATATGTAATTAAGTTGCTTAAGGATTCGTTGTAGTGGGGCCTACAGGGCTCGAACCTGTGACCCTCTGCTTGTAAGGCAGATGCTCTCCCAGCTGAGCTAAGACCCCGTCTGCAGCTGTCCTATCGCGAACTTGCTTTGCTATTATATAACCATATAAGAGCATTTGTCAAGCGCTTTTTTAACTTTTTCAAAAAAGTTTTTTAAAAAAGTTTTACATTCTCTTGTGCAGTTCTGCAACTGTTCTGCTAATCTCATCACGCAGCTTAGTCTCTGACTGTGGGAGCTTCTGAAGTATAGTAAGCAGATCTGCCGTATCATGGTCATCTCCTACCTGTCTGAGTGTCTCACATGTTGCAAAAACAACATCTTCATCCTTATCATCAGCCAGTCTTAAAAGCAGGTCAATTGACTGTTGCGAATCCGACTTGGCAAGTGCCTTGGCAAGTGCAAGCTTGTTCTCCTTTGTATCGAATACATACTGTGAAAGTTCTCCCCAGTCATTCCTCTTAATCATCTTTTCCATCTTTTCCTCAGGCGTCTTCTTTGCAAATAACATAGTCTGCTCCAATCCGAGTTGTAATATTACATCTCTTTTTATTTTGACTATATTATAGCACCGTTTGTCAAGATTTTAACATGGTGTAATGTGTAATTATGACGGGTCAGCCTACAGGCTTAGCGTGAAGTCTGAAATTACCTGCCGTCTCGTATGTCGCACAAATCTTATCTGCCATACATACAATCCACGCTTCCCTGTTATTAGGCGGAATTATTGTAAGCGGGAACATATGCTTAAGTATAATATCCGCTTCCTTATCTGATATATTATAGTCCTGCATTGCATTACGCAGTGCATGTCTTGGATGATAGAATCCATGCAGTCTGTGATTCTTGTTCTTCTCGTGCCAGTCATACAGGAAATAATCATGTAAAAGTGCACCCTTAACAAGTGCCTTACGATCAACCCTGATGTGAAGCCGGTCTGCAATAAGGAGGCTTACATATGCAACATTGCGGCAGTGCTTGAATACCGACACCGTACCGTGCTGTATATAGTTATTAAGCTCTCTATACCTTCCGTCCTTCTTGAGTTCCCCGATGGCAGTGCTTATCTCATCTGCATACTCTCGATTCATTAAAAATATCCCCTTTCAAAACAAATCCCTGGCCTGCTTCTTTCTCTTATCAAGCCTCTTCATTATACGTTCCGCTATATAGTTACCGCTGTATCCGTATGCTATACCCAAAATTATCCCCGCAATTACATCTGTAGGATAATGAACAAGCAGATACAGTCTTGAAAATGCAATCTGTGCTGCAAGCACCAGCGCCGCAGTTCCTTCCTTCTTCCTGTTAAGGAATAATGCGACTGCCGAACCTATCGATGCCGATGTATGCCCTGAAGGGAATGAATAATCCCTCGGTTCACGAATCTTAACATTAAAGCTCTTATCCTTCCAGAATGGTCTTGCCCTGTCCACTGCATTCTTAATTATCGTGTTACTGAAAATAAACGAAAATAACAGGGCTATTGCCATAGAAAGCCCGCTCTTCCTGTACTTGTCAGACTTGACACATCCGGCAGACAGTGCAATCCAGAATCCGCCCGCATCACCCATTCTCGTAACAGTACGCATAAGTCTGTCTGCAAGTGGGCTGTGCCGGTCTTTAAGCCAGTGTAGAAATCTCATCTCCCAATTCATAATATTCATTCTTCCTCATTACGCTTCTTGAGCCCTATAATCATCTTATGTGTCTCATCCATCATATTATCAAGGGCTGCACTCTGGTCTGCGCATTGCTTGAGTCTGTCAGAAATTTCACTGTACTCATCATACATCTGCAGATTCTTCTTATACCTTATCTTATGTTCAAGACTTGCCCAGAAATCCATGGCAATTGTTCTTAACTGCACCTCAACTTTCATAAAGCGCTTCTCATTAAGCAGGAATATAGGTATCTCAACTATAAGATGAAGGCTTCTGTATCCGTTATCCTTAGGATGCTTTATATAATCCTTAACTTCGAGGACCTTAACATCATCCTGCTTGGCAAGGCTGTCGGCAAGCATGTATATATCTTCCTGAAATGCACATATTACACGTACACCTGCTATATCAAACAGATTCTTCTCAATAGATGCAACGTCCATTGGAATATTCTTACGCTGAAGCTTCTCTACTATGCTCTCAGGTGACTTGAGCCTTGACTTAATTGTCTCAATAGGATTAGACTCACGTCCTCTTGAAAGCTCTACGTTAAGCACGTTAAACTTAGTCTCAACTTCCATTATGGCACATCTGTAGTATGCCATAAGTCTTCCGTATTCACTCGCATCTGATCGTATATTCTTAATAATATCAAGGAGCTGGTCATTCACATTAATACTGAGTGCCATAAGCTCGTTATCATCAACCACTTTTCTTCCCTCGCAATCAAATTCTTTTTGCGAATATATTTTATCAAATTCCACACTACTTTTCCATAGATATTTGCATTTTAATGCATTTTACAAACTTTTTTCACAAATCACATGCAAAGCAAAAATCTCCCCAAAGCATTCATCTTACGACTATGCTTTGGGGAGACCGGCAATTATTCAATATTCCGGGCTATATTAACAGGCTGCGTGCCGGCTGTTACTGTATAGCTTTGAAAGCGCCCTCAAGGTCCTCAATAATATCATCAATATGCTCTGTACCGATTGAGAGGCGGATTGTGTTAGGCTTAATTCCCTGATCTGCAAGTTCTGCCTCGTTAAGCTCTGCATGTGTTGTTGAAGCAGGGTGGATTACAAGACTCTTAACATCTGCAACATTAGCAAGAAGTGAGAATAACTGAAGGTTATCAATAAACTTCTTAGCTGTATTATCATCGCCCTTAATCTCAAATGTAAATATAGAACCGCCACCGTTAGGGAAATATCTCTTATAAAGTTCCTGCTGCTTTGGATCATCTGACACTGAAGGATGGTTAACCTTCTCTACAAGCGGATTGCTGTTAAGGTACTGTACAACCTTAAGTGCATTCTCTACATGACGCTCAACACGGAGTGAAAGTGTCTCAAGTCCCTGAAGGAATATCCATGAGTGAAGAGGTGAAAGCGTTGCACCTGTATCACGAAGAAGTATCGCACGGATTCTTGTAACGAATGCTGCAGGACCTGCTGCCTGTGCAAAGCTGATTCCATGATAGCTTGGGTTTGGCTCTGTTAGCTGTGGGAACTTACCTGAAGCTGCCCAGTCAAACTTACCGCCGTCTACTATAACTCCACCGATTGTTGTTCCATGTCCGCCAATGAACTTGGTTGCTGAATGAACAACGATATCTGCTCCGTGCTCAATTGGTCTGATAAGGTATGGTGTACCGAATGTATTATCAATAACAAGCGGAATCTTATGTGCATGTGCAATTGCCGCAACAGCTTCAATATCTACAACTTCTGAATTAGGGTTGCCAAGTGTCTCAATATAAAGAGCCTTGGTATTGTCCTGAATTGCTGCTTCAAAGTCAGCCGGATCTGTAGGGTCTACGAATGTAGTTGTTACACCGTAATCAACAAGAGTATGTGCAAGAAGGTTATATGTACCGCCATAGATATTCTTTGCTGCTACAATGTGGTCTCCGCTAAGTGCAAGATTCTGGATTGTATATGTAACTGCTGCTGCGCCTGATGCTGTAGCAAGTGCTGCCACACCGCCTTCAAGAGCTGCAATTCTTCTCTCGAATACATCCTCTGTAGGGTTAGTAAGTCTTCCATAAATATTACCTGCATCCTTAAGTGCAAATCTGTCAGCAGCATGCTGTGAATTGCGGAATACAAATGATGATGTCTGGTAAATAGGTACAGCTCTTGCATCTGTTACCGGATCAGGCTGCTCCTGTCCTACGTGAAGCTGTAATGTCTCGAATCTGTAATTTCTGTTATCTGCCATAGTCTTTTTCTCCTCCATAAATGTTTTAATCAGATTATATTATATAGTTATCAGACTTCTCCATCTGCCACTGCACCAGATCCTGAAGTGTGATATTATCTACAACACTCTTTATCGCGTCATTAAGCTTTTCCCAAAGAATCAGTGTTACGCATTCATTCCGCCTCTCACAGTCATTCGGTTCATAGTCAAGACACGCTACAGGGGCAAGACTGCCCTCCGTGAGCCGCAGAATCATTCCCACAGTGTATTCCTTCGGCTCACGGTTAAGCATGTATCCGCCCTGCGGACCTCTGATGCTTCGCACAAAGCCCGCCTTATTAAGTATCGATATTATCTGCTCAAGATATTTGTCTGATATTCCCTGTCTCTTCGAAATATCCTTAAGCCTTATCGGCTCTCCATTATTATTGACGGCAAGGTCAAGCATCATTCTGAGCGCATATCTTCCTCTTGTTGAAATCTTCATTCTTTCACCTCTTCACTGCATCTGTTTAACGGTTGAACAATGCAGTTGAAAGGTATCTGTCACCTGTATCAGGAAGAAGTACTACTATATTCCTGCCTTTATTCTCAGGTCTCGCCGCAACTATCTCTGCCGCATGAAGTGCTGCTCCCGAAGATATACCTACAAGTATTCCTTCAGCCTTGGCAAATTCACGACCTGCATCAAATGCATCCTCATTCTCAATTGTTACTATTTCATCATAAATCTTGGTATTAAGTACATCAGGAACAAATCCGGCACCAATTCCCTGAATCATATGAGGGCCGCCCTTGCCTGTTGAAAGCACCGGTGAACCCGCAGGTTCTACTGCTATAACCTTAATATCAGGATTCTTAGACTTAAGGAATTCTCCGATACCTGTAACTGTACCGCCTGTACCTACACCTGCGATAAATATGTCTACATTGCCTTCTGTATCTTCCCATATCTCAGGTCCTGTTGTAGCCTTATGTGCTGCTGGATTGGCAGGATTAACAAACTGTCCCGGTATAAATGAATCAGGTGTCTCCTTAGCCAGTTCTTCAGCCTTGGCAATTGCACCCTTCATGCCCTTAGAACCTTCTGTAAGAACAAGCTCTGCACCATAAGCCTTAAGGAGGTTTCTTCTCTCAATGCTCATTGTCTCAGGCATTGTAAGAATTATTCTGTATCCTCTTGCTGCTGCGATTGAAGCAAGCCCGATTCCTGTGTTACCGCTTGTAGGCTCGATTATAACCGAACCTTCCTTAAGGATTCCTCTCTGCTCTGCATCATTAATCATTGCAAGTGCTACTCTGTCCTTAACGCTTCCTGCAGGATTAAAGTATTCAAGCTTGGCGAATATGTTAGCTTCAACACCTCTCTTCTTCTCAAAATTATTAGCATGTAAAAGTGGTGTCTTACCTATAAGTTCCGCTACGTTCTCATAAATCTTTCCCATGGTATAATTGTCTCCTTTCAATCCCCTGAATATTCAATGAACCATATAGAAATTCCTTTTCCCTATTCTCATATAATTCATACTGAATTAATATGAAATCTATGTTTAGGATTATACCATGTACAAAGCATTTGTCAATACTTATTTCAAAAAATATTTCACGAAAAATATTTCATTAAGTTTTTAATGTTTTTCCGCTCATCCCAGCGCTACGTCAAGCATCATCATTACAGTAAAACCAAGTCCGAACATAAGGGTCGCCGCATTGCTGTGCCTGCCTGCCGACATCTCAGGTATCAGCTCTTCTACCACGACATATAACATTGCCCCGGCAGCGAATCCAAGAAGATACGGCAGGGCCGGAATGACCAGCCCTGCCGCAATTATTGTAAGAACAGCTCCTATAGGCTCAACCACTCCTGACAGTGCCCCATACAGAAATGCTTTCCATGTTCCTACTCCTTCTGATTTTAATGGCAGGGAGATTATCGCACCTTCAGGGAAATTCTGAATTGCAATTCCAAGAGAAAGCACCACTGCTCCCGTCAGGGCTATCTGTGTACTTCCCGCAGCCCAGCCTGCATAGACAACTCCTACTGCCATTCCTTCCGGTATGTTATGCATTGTAACTGCAAGCACCAGCATTGTTGTCTTTTTAAGCTTACTTCTGATTCCCTCTGCCTCATCGCTGTACATATGCAGATGTGGGATGATATGGTCCAGCAAAAGCAGAAAAAGTATTCCTGCCCATATTCCGGCAAACGCCGGTCCAAAAGCCAGTCTTCCCATCGACCCGGACGCTTCTATCGCCGGAATTATAAGACTCCATATTGATGCTGCTACCATAACTCCTGCCGCAAAACCCGTAAGTGCTTTCTGTATTCTCTCATTCATGGCATTTTTAAGTAAAAATACGCTTGCAGACCCGAGTACTGTTCCGGCAAATGGTATAAGCACGCCTTTTATAACTTCTGCATTAATGTAATTCATATATTAAAGCTTTGCAAGACTGCTGCCAAGTTCGCGGCAGACCTTAAGATCTGCATCTTCCGGCATCTCCTGGCAGATTGCACTCTCCCCTCCTATAACATTGGCTCCTGCTGCCTTCATTCTGTCTGCCCATGTTCTCATCCATTCGCCGTCTCCCCAGCCATATGAGCCGAAGAGTGCGATTGTCTTGCCTGCTGCAATCTTTTCAACTTCACTCACAAACGGTTCCATCTCTGAATCCTCAAGCTCTTCTGCACCCATTGCAGGGCATCCGAGTGCAAATCCGGCTGCATCCTTTATATCACCGATATTGGCTGAGCCTACCTCCAGCACATCCGCCTGTGCTCCTGCCTCCTCAATTCCTGCTCCGATGGCGTTGGCCATTGCCAGTGTGTTGCCTGTCTGGCTCCAGTAGATTACATATACCTTTGACATTTTCAAATCCTCCATATAATTTTCTTTATCTATGCATATACGGCAATAATCTGCCTCATATCCATCCCGCCTGATATTTTCTCAAGGATATCCTGTTTTGCTTTTTCAAAGCTGTCAAACAGCCTGCATTTCTCTTCCGGCTTATCATAAACCTTCCAATACCCTGTATATAATGACTCCTGTCCCCGTTTCTCAATAAAGCCTTCCACATCCTCCGCCGGATAATCAAGGAGAAGTCCAAGCTCATGTGGAAAATCTTTATTATCGGAAATATATCTTCTGTATCTTGTTTTGAATACAGGAAGTATCTTTTCAAGTTTGCAGTCTTCATATCCGAATTTCTTCATAAGCTCCGATGTATGTTCACTTTCAAGATACGCTCTCAGTTTTTCTTCATTATACATAAGCATCGTAATTCTTGTGTCTGTCATCACAAGTACATAACAGCTTATCTTAGTTCCTTTTATTATCTGCATAAGCTGCCTGTAATATACACGGTCAATCGTCATCAGATTCGATGCTTTAAGCCCCGCAATAAGAGGAGCGCACTGCATTGCCGTCTGTGTATTCAGATTGTTGAGACTAAGCTTTTTTATAAGCTCATATACTTCGCTGCTCATGTGTCGGACTCCTTTCTGTCTTTTAGTTAGTTGTAACTAACCTTGCAGTTAAATAATAACCGCATTGCTGCTTTTGGTCAACACGGCTATTATTAGTAATTTCTCAATTCGGACAAAATTGACCTGCAATTGAAAAATATTTGATATGTAATTTACATTATTACGCTCGTCGGAGTTCCCTTGTACCAATTAATAAGATTGTCCGCAGCTATTTCTATTGCCCTTATCTTAGCTTCGGGAGTTGCAAATGCGATATGCTGCGTTATTCTTGTCCATTTTCATTCTGCCGTAATATGATACATCCAGTTCCGGACATACTGACAGTTTTTCTTTCCAGATATCAAGCAGCTTTTCTCTTGTGAGGCAAGCACTTCCCTTAATGCATCAAGGAATATCCTGTTCTGATGCGGCAGCCCTATTGTCACTCTCGTATACATCCGAGACATGCTGTAATATCCTTATTTGCCACACTGTAGCCCACACGCAGTCCCGCCATTCCGTATATCTTGGAAAATGTCCTGAGCACTATTACATTATTTCTGTCATTTACAAACCTGAGTGCGCTCTCATAATTTTCCTCTGTAATCCAGTCATAATACGCCTCATCTATCACGCATATTACATGTGGAGGCAGCTTTTCCACAAATTCATCAAGCTTCCTGTTATCAACCAGCGTTCCTGTCGGATTATTAGGGTTACATATAAAAACCAGCTTTGTTTTGTCCGTAATCGCATTATATAATACATCAAGGTCCGTACTGACACCATCTGATGAATGTGCTTCGGCAAGCTTTGCACCGAATCGGAACGGGAGCTTATAATAAAGCATATAAGTTGGCAAACATACAAGCAGTTCATCATCATGATTGAGAAATGTTTCACATATTGTCTGTATTGCCGCATCCGCACCGCAGTACATTGTCACACATTCCGGTTCCTTCCCCACATATTCTGCCACTTTTGCCTTAAGTGCAAGCACAACCGGATGCGGATACAGATGTCCGCGTTTTATCTCATCATGCTAAAATATAAAAGCTCGACAATAATGCCGGCATGGAAATGCTTACGAATGGCTACGATTGAAGGTGCACGTGCAATAGGCATTGACAAGCTTGTCGGTTCAATTGAAGTCGGTAAGCATGCGGATATAATATGTGTTGACCTAAACACTCCAAGTATGGCTCCGGTCTACACAACTCCTATGCGTAACATGGTACCTAATCTTGTATACAGTGCGCGTGGCAATGAAGTTGCAACTGTTATTGTTGACGGACGCATACTTATGGAGGAACACGTACCGGTGACCTTCAACGTACAGGAAGTAGTTTCCAATGCACAGCATCACGCCGATATTATAGGCGAAAAAGCTGCTCCGCTGTTCAACGAGATTCATGGAATGAACGCAATATATATGGAAGAAGACAAACTTTAACCATAAAAAGCCGGATGCAATAATCAATTGCTAATTTATATTGATTATTCTGTCCGGCTTTTATCATGTTCTTTTAATAATTACTACTCATCTCATGCATCATAATCATCAAGGAAATGATGTCTTACACCCTTCTGCTTGTATCCGACAACTGTATCAATATTAACATTCTCAACGCTCTTGAATATATTGCCTTCCACAAATGGATTAACTTCCTTAAGGCTTCTTATGAGTTCCTTGACTTCAACTCTCTTGGAACGGTTTTCATTATTATTACATGTTGTACATGTGTCCGTAAACTTACATGCACACTGTATAAAATGCAGGTTATTGTAGTCTCTCCATGCTTTAATATCATCTTCCCTTACAAGATATAACGGACGTATCAGTTCCATTCCCTCAAAATTAGTACTGTGGAGCTTAGGCATCATAGTCTGTATCTGCGCTCCATAGAGCATTCCCATAAGAATCGTCTCAATTACATCATCATAATGATGTCCGAGTGCTATCTTGTTGCAGCCAAGTTCCTTTGCATAACTGTAAAGATGTCCTCTTCGCATCCTTGCACACAGATAACATGGTGACTTTTCTATATGATATACTGACTCAAATATATCTGATTCAAATATCGTAATCGGAATATTGAGATTACGCGCATTATCCTCTATTACCTTACGGTTTTCAGGGCTGTATCCCGGATCCATTACTATGAACTTAACCTCAAAAGGAAACTTGTTATGAATCTTCAATTCCTGAAACAGCTTGGCCATCAGCATTGAGTCCTTGCCACCTGATATACATACGGCAATTCTGTCACCTTCCTTAACAAGCTCATACTGATTAATCGCCTTGGTAAACTTACACCAAATTGATTTGCGGAACTTCTTACGTATGCTCTGTTCCACATCCTTGGCAAAGTCCATTGCCTGCTTCTGCTTTATGTCATCAAGCAGCCATGCAATATATCCGCCTTCAAGACTTACGGCATCCAGCCCTTTTTCATTAAGCTCGTCAGCCACATCCTCACTTATTCTTCCGTGCATACAGCATATGACAAGCTTTTTTGAAAAATCTATATTCTCATTATCCATGATATCTTCCGCATGTGCACATATTGCCCCCGGCATTGCGCCGCTGTCTATGTCTGATTCATCCCTGATATCTATTATACTGTAGGTATCCTTGTCAAGCTTCTTTAATTCTTCTAATGTTATTCCCATCATCTTCTCCGTTCCTGCTGATATATATTCAGATTTCTTTTAACAGTATGGCTCTTGCCACCCCGCCATACTTTTTCTTAACTTTCATTATTCTGTATCCGCTTCCCAAAAATGTATTAAGGCTTGGTTTGTTATACGGAGCTGCCGTTGCCATAAGATACCTGTATCTGTTATTATCAATCTGCCGTTCGCCTTCTTCAAGCATTCTCTTTTGCAGATGATGCCCCCTGAACTTACTCCGTACAACAACTGTATCCATATGCACTACTTTTAAAAGTTCTTCCTTAGTAAGTCCTATATCATTACCAAGATTATCTTCTGATTCCCCGGGATATTCAAAAACAAATATTCCTGCCGGTTCCATTGTCATACTTTCTTTGTGATATGCAATAAGTGCAAATCCCGTATCTTGAATATTACGCCTCACATAGTCAATATCACCGCATACAAGGACTGACTTATCTTCAAGCCCGGAATACACTTCCATCATCATGTCATATATAAGACCGGCATCATCCATTGACGCACGGCATATTACAAAATCATCATTATAATAGTTATATTTTTCTTCCATAAATGCTCCTATACTGATATAAAATATCACATCTGATGTACTATGTACAAGATTTCCATGCAACATTCTTTAAAATACTGTATAATGACATTGTTGACTTTTGCATCCATCATATTATATAAGAATATTCAGATAAAGGACCGGTACGCAATATGACATTACAGCAGTTAAGATATATCATAACAGTAGCTGAGACTGGAACTATGACTGAGGCTGCCAACGCACTGTTTATATCACAGCCAAGTCTTTCCAATGCAATACATGAGCTTGAAAAAGAGATGGGCATCAGGATATTCGACCGTACTAACAAAGGTATCATTGTATCAAAGGACGGCGAAGCCTTCTTAGGTTATGCCCGGCAGGTTGTAGAACAGGCTAACCTCCTTGAGGACCGATACAAGCATGGCATTGGCGGCAAGCAGAGATTCTGCGTATCAACCCAGCATTACTCATTCGCTGTCAACGCTTTTGTTGATCTGATAAAGCAGTTCGGTCATGACGAATATGACTTTAGTATCCGTGAGACCCAGACTTATGAGATCATAGATGATGTAGCCAAGATGAAGAGTGAAATCGGGGTTCTGTATCTTAACAGCTTCAATGATACTGTTCTTTGCAAGATACTGAAGGCCAACGGACTTGCCTTCAATGAACTGTTTGTGGCACAGCCTCATATATTCATAAGCAGGCACAACCCTCTTGCAGGCAGGAAATCAGTTACAATGGATGAACTTGCGCCTTATCCTTATCTCTCATTCGAGCAGGGTGATCACAATTCATTCTACTTCTCGGAAGAGATATTCAGTTCTGTTGAGCGTCCAAAAAACATACGTGTACGTGACCGTGCAACATTATTCAACCTTCTCATAGGTCTTAACGGCTATACGGTATGCAGCGGAATAATCGATGAAGAACTCAACGGTGCTGATATTATTGCAATTCCTCTCGAAGCTGAAGGCAATATGCGCATAGGATACATAACACATGAAAAATGCATTCCAAGCCGTCTCGGTGAAGTATATATTGATGCATTGAAGCGTTACTGCCTGTAATTGTCATAGCTTTTTTCTATATCAAACTGTAATTCAAAAGTATTTTTCTTATATCCGTTTTCAATCTATAATACATTCTGACAACACTCATACCAATCCCAATTCTGCAGGCACAAAGTGCCGCAGATATTCATGACCTTCCGATTAAGTTCTGATATAAACACAATTCATGAAGGCTCCGTGGATTCGTATGGCAATAATAACAGGGATACATATGTAATTCCCGGACAGGAGTATAAAATTGAAAACATCAGTTATTGGTTACCCACGAATCGGTTCACTTCGTGAACTTAAATTTGCAGAAGAAGCATATTTCAGAAATGAGATATCTGAAACCGAACTCCGCCAGACAGCCGGCACACTTCGCAGGGCTCACTGGCAGTCACAAAAAGATGCCCTTATTGACTATATACCATGCAATGACTTTTCATTCTATGACACAGTCCTTGACACCGCAGTTTTGTTCAATGTAATACCGGCAAGATATAAAGCTCTCGGCCTCTCCGTTCTTGACACCTACTTCTCAATGGCACGTGGTTATCAGGGCTCTAATGGTGATGTCAGAGCTCTTGCAATGAAAAAATGGTTTAATACCAATTATCACTATATCGTTCCCGAAATCGATGATGATACAACAATACAGCTTACAGGCACAAAACCTCTTGATGACTATCTTGAAGCACGCAAAGCCGGAATTAATGCCAAAGTCGTAATCACAGGTGCTTATACATTCCTTAAACTCGCAAGATATACAGGACAATATTCTGCAGAGCATTATGCCAGTGATCTTATAAATGCATATATTGAACTGATTGGCAAATGCTCCGGGGCCGGTGTATCATGGATCCAGTTTGATGAGCCATTCCTTGTACATGATATGAATGATGCTGATATTAAACTATTCAGCAGAATATATGATTCTATTCTTGCCAATAAGCAGAATTGCAATATTCTCTTGCAGACATACTTCGGAGACATACGCGATATATACAGTAAGGCCGTAACAATGCCTTTTGACGGAATCGGTATCGACTTTGCAGAAGGCCGTCAGTCATTATCGTTAGTAGAAAAGTATGGCTTTCCTTCCGATAAACTGCTTTTTGCAGGTCTTGTCAACGGAAAAAATATATGGAAAAATCACTATGCCGGCACTTTAGACACTCTCACATTGCTCAAAAAGCTCACAGGTGCTAATAATATAGTTCTCGGTACATCGTGTTCTCTCCAGCATGTACCTTACACACTGGCTAATGAAAGCATACTCGGTCATGAATACACAAGCCACTTTGCTTTCGCAGTGGAAAAGCTTGATGAACTCCGTGAATTAAAGGTTCTTGCTGACCTTGATTCTTATAATGATATTCCTGAATATGCTGCCAATTGTGAATTATTCGCCAATGGCCGTAACTGCGGCAATGAGGCTGTTGCAAAACGCCTTACAGAAGTGACTGACAATGAGTATACACGTCTTCCAAAGCGTGCCGAACGTCTTAAAATTCAGAAAGATACTTTCAGGCTGCCTGTACTGCCAACAACTACAATAGGTTCCTTCCCGCAGACAAAGGCTGTCAAAGCTAACCGCTCTGCTTACAAAAAAGGCAGAATATCAAAGGAAGAATATGTTGCATTCAACCGCAGCAAGATAGCTGAATGTGTCAGGCTTCAGGAAGATATCGGCCTTGATGTACTTGTTCATGGCGAATATGAACGTAATGACATGGTTGAATACTTCGGCGAATGCCTTAACGGATTCCTATTCACCGAAAAAGCATGGGTACAGTCTTATGGTACACGTTGTGTTAAGCCCCCTGTAATATGGGGTGATATCTCAAGAGAAAAGCCTATGACTGTTGATTGGTCAGTATATGCCCAGTCTCTTACCTGCAAACCTATGAAGGGTATGCTTACCGGGCCGGTTACAATACTCAACTGGTCATTTCCAAGAGAAGATATCTCACTTAAAGACTCTACAATGCAGATTGCACTTGCCATCAGAGATGAAGTGCTTGATCTTGAAGCCAACGGTATCCGCATTATCCAGATTGACGAAGCTGCTCTTAGAGAGAAGCTTCCTCTCAGGAAAAGCGACTGGTATGATGATTATCTTGACTGGGCAATTCCTGCCTTCAGGCTTGTTCACAGCGGAGTGAAGCCTGATACGCAGATCCACACTCATATGTGCTACAGCGAATTCACAGATATAATTCCGGCAATAGACGCTATGGATGCTGATGTAATAACATTTGAAGCATCACGCTCCGATCTTCAGATTCTTGACGCATTAAAAGCTGATAACTTCCAGACTGAAGTCGGTCCCGGTGTATATGACATCCACTCTCCAAGAATTCCTTCAGTTGAAGAGATTAAGGCTGCCGTTAACAAAATGCTTACAAAAATCGATTCAGACAAGCTCTGGATAAATCCTGACTGCGGTCTCAAGACACGTGGAGAGTACGAGACAAAAGCCAGTCTCATCAATCTGGTTGAAGCTGCAAGACAGCTTCGCAACGAATTGAAATAATATTAATATACGTTATCGTTCTGCACTCATAAATGTACGATATCTTAATGGCATCATTGTCATCTGCTGCCTTCTGTTGCGGCGTTCTTCTATTGAGACTGAATTTAAAAAACTGCTCCACAGTTTTTTAAATTCAGTCTCATCTGCTGATTCGGTTGTCAGAGCCGCTATACTGTCACCTGATATTCCCATCATAATAACAGGTTCCATATATGCCCTATGAATTGCAGCACATCCCCGGTTCACATCTGCTATAATCCAGTTCTCCTGTCTTAATCTGTCCGCAAAATGATCTGCAATCAGCGGCACAATATTATTCTTCGGAGCAATCCGTGCTACAAGCACTCCGTTCACATTCTCTTCAAATCTTACAAATCCTGTATACTTATGAGCTTCCCTTCCTGCGTATTCAGACATTCTGCACACAGCATTCACATCTTCATCCTGCCTGTAATCAATTACTGATGCTCCCATTCTAAAACCCTTCCGTAAGAATCTGTATATATGCTCTGCCTTATCAGCCCCATCTGATAAAGCCGCCCGCCATACTATGTTATAGACTTCTTCCGACAGCCTGTTCCTTATAGTATCAGCTACTTTTAAAGCAATCCCATAATCTGCCTCAACATCGGCATACTGTACAAAAAGCCTCATCGTTGCACATATATTAAGCTCTACACTGCTTCTCGATGTTCCATATTCCCATGCCTTATATATAGCTGTAAATATTCCATCAACACTGTCCTCACAACGGAATATCATGCGTTCTTCTGCCATAACTTAACGTCTCCAATCGTATCATCAAACAGCGAAAGCTGCCGGTAACTATGATGATGCTCTATCTGATAATTATTAAGCTTCTCCACGCCAATAAGTCCATTCGTTATATAGTCCTCATCTATTCTCGTGTTGTACATCATTCTGCCATTACATGTTATAAAATACAGTGCCCTCTTAAGCACAACTCCCATCTTCTTCAGATCGTCGAATCCCAGTATGGCACAACGTCTTGCCTTAACAATTCTCTTTGCGGATGTAACACCTATTCCCGGGACTCTTAGAAGTGTGTAATAATCTGCTCTGTTAATCTCTACCGGAAATAACTCAAGATGGCTTATTGCCCAGTCACACTTAGGGTCAAGCAGCACGTTAAAGTTAGGCTTCTGCTCTGATAACAGTTCATATGACTTAAATCCATAATACCGCATAAGCCAGTCAGCCTGATAAAGTCTGTGTTCCCTGAGAAGCGGCACACCTTCACCATCAGGCTGTGCCGGAAGGCTGCTGTCATGATTGACATTGATAAATGCAGAATAAAATACTCTCTTAAGATCAAACTTCTGATACAGAGCTTCTGCCACTGTGACTATATGATAATCCGATTCCTCAGTTGCGCCTATTATCATCTGTGTACTCTGACCTGCCGGTGCATACCTTGTATTGGCACCTCTCCCCTTAACTACAGACAGTGCTCCTCCGGGTGATATGTCATTAATATTATGGAGCATGCCGCCATGTTCCGACAGAATGCTGTCAGACATCTCTGCCCTGACAGCGGCTGATGCTTCTGCCCCGCCATGTAATGATGCCTTACCATAATGTGCCGAATCTTCCCCAAGCAATATATTGCCATTGGCTATAATCTGCTTCTGTATTCTACGCATAGGCGTAAGAATATTCTTCCTGCTCTTATGTGGTGCAAGCTGCTTGAGACCATCTGCCGTCGGCAGTTCAAGATTAACACTCATCCTGTCCGCGTACCATCCCGCGAGATCTATGTAATCCTGTGAGGCACCCGGGATACCTTTAAGATGAATATAACCACCAAAATTATATCTGCTTCTGAGCATAATTACGGTCTCACACATAAGTCTCATGGTATTATCCGGAGAACCGATTATTCCTGAGCTTAAGAAAAGCCCTTCTATATAATTACGTCTGTAAAACTGCATGGTAAGTGTACATATCTCTTCAGGGGTAAAAGCTGCCCTTACAACATCATTAGATGAACGATTGATACAGTACCGGCAGTCGTATATACACTCATTGGTAAGCAGTATCTTCAGCAAAGAGATGCATCTCCCATCAGACGAAAAACTGTGGCATATTCCACATGCAGCCGCATTACCTATGCCCATGCCGTTGTTCTTCCTGTCAACTCCGCTGGATGTACATGCCACATCATACTTAGCTGCATCTGACAATATCTCCAGCTTTTGTTGTAATGACAATTGTTCCTGTATTACCATATTACGCTCCGTTTCATGATTCAAAACAAATATTTGCAAAATCTGTTATATGCATATTATCCAAACTCAGGTAATCGAATATCTGTTCTTTATAAAGTAATATTAACGCAGTGCTATGGTTTTGTCAATATTAATGCGAATATTTGTTTGCCATTATTTTACATTTTGGACCTACATTTTGGGATTACTAAAAAGACTAAAAAGATTTGTTATTTGCAGACTGAATATATTCTTTTCACGGAAATTTATCTTTTGTATTCTATGAATCTTCAGTAATGTATTAACGCCTGTCAGGATCCGCTAAAATCACAGAAAAGCGTCAGCCATTGCATCATGCCTGCAACAGCTTTATATACTATAGCAGAAATTTTTGCTCTTGTGTTGCTTTTGGCACCAATTGCAGTTTTCAGGTCACCAATTGTTTATTCATCACCAAAAACGCCCCGTTTTATAATCTCTGGTTGTCTTTTAAAGGTCAATTTTTTTATTTTTTCGCTGCCAATACCAAACTTGCATGCATATAATAAATAAAGACAAAAAGGAGCATCGATATTGGATTATGAATATGCTGTTATCGGCGGAGATAAAAGACAGGTATATCTTGCCGATGAACTTGTATCGCGCGGTCACAGCGTTATATCTTTTGGACTCGAATGCACTGCCGACCGTGCGGCATTCTGGGAGATAGCCGCCGGTTCATCCGAATATATAATATGCCCGGTTCCCATTACATCGGATTTTTCCGTTTTTGAGTCAAAGCTTGCTAATACTGATGTAACTATCCGGATGCTTGTTAATCAGCTTCATCCCGGGCAGCATCTTATCGCAGGCTGCATAAGCCCACAGCTTAAGTCAGAACTTACTGCAAAAGATGTGTCTGTATATGACCTTATGAAAAATGAAAATCTGGCAATATATAATTCCATCGCAACCGCAGAAGGCGCACTGTGTGAGGCCATAAAAGAAAGTCCTGTTAACCTGTGTAAAAGCCGTTGTGCAGTCCTTGGTTACGGTCGCTGCGGCCGTGCAATTGCAGACCGTCTTAGCGGCATGCACTGTATTACAGACATATATTCCAATGACAGCCGTGAACTTGCTATGGCCGGCTCATTCGGATATTGCTGCCGTACAATATCCGGTTTTGGTCAGAATGCTGCCGTATACGACTTTATTTTTAATACTGTCCCATCCGGGATAATTACCTCAGACATAATACGCATGCTCAATAAAAACACCACAATTATAGATATAGCCTCAGGTGGAGGAACAGATTTCAACGCTGCCGGCATTGCCGGTATTAATGCACATCTGTATCCCGGACTCCCGGGGAAATACGCCCCCATGTCAAGCGGCATAATGCTCGCCGGAATAATAGACTCACTGACATCCGAATGTAGTAATTTGTAGTATATAGGCGTTTACACGTCCTGGAAATGGAGCTTAACTTATGTCTTTAAAAGGAAAGAATATCGGAATTGCAATAACAGGTTCATTCTGTACTTACGAAAAAACTTTTACACAGATGGAAAGTCTTGTACGGCAGGGTGCTTCCGTAAGAACTATATTTTCTAATTCGGCCGCCTCATTAGACAGCCGTTTTGGCAGTTCAGATAAGTTCTTAAAGCTTGCCACAGATATAACCGGATATCCGCCAATACTTACAATTCCCGATGCAGAACCTATAGGTCCCGGAAAAATGTTTGATATACTTGTACTTCTTCCCTGCACCGGCAACACTATAGCCAAACTTGCTAACGGAATAACTGACACTCCTGCTCTTATGGCTGCCAAGGCTCATCTTCGCAATAACAGGCCTCTGCTGATATCACTGTCAACCAATGATGCTCTTGGCATGAATATGAAAAACATAGGAATACTTATGAACACAAAACACATATTCTTCATACCTTTTGCACAGGATAATCCCGGGAAAAAGCCTAATTCCATGATATCACGCACAGAACTTCTTATTCCGTCGATTGAGGCTGCTCTTGAAGGCCGCCAGATTCAGCCGGTAATCGGAGGTGCTCCATGTGTGGAATAGCCGGTTTTTATAATATTAACGGTGGATATTCTTCGGAATCCCCGCACTGGATCAGCATTCTCAACGACATGAACCGTACACAGTTTCACCGCGGACCTGATGGTAACGGGACATATCTGTGCGATTGCTGTGGCCTTGCGCATGTGAGGCTTGCCATTATAGATCTCGTTAACGGTTCGCAGCCACTTGTGAAGAGCCACGGGGGACTGAAATATGCAATTTCATATAATGGTGAAATTTATAATATGAAAGAACTCCGTTCAGCACTCAAGGCAGAAGGCGCCACATTTGACACTGCCAGTGACACAGAAGTCATTCTTGAAGGCTACATGCGCCATGGCAGTGATTTTATCAAATGCCTTAATGGCATATTTGCTGCCGCCATATTAGATGAAAACCACAACCGACTCATTTTGTTCCGCGACAGACTTGGAGTAAAACCTCTGTTTTATACACATTATGAAAACACTCTTGTATTTGCATCTGAAATCAAGGGAATATTTGCATATCCGGGGATACCACACATAATAGACCGCGACGGACTCTGTGAGGTTTTTGCACTTGGTCCTGCCCGGACACACGGCAGAGGGGTCTTTAAAAATATTTTTGAAGTCATGCCGGGACAATGTATAACATTTGAAAATGAACGCTGTGATAAGCATTTTTACTGGAAGCTCGAAAGCCACGAACATACAGATTCTCTCGAAACAACCATTGAAAAAACTTCATGGCTTATAAAAGATGCCATCAAAATGCAGATGTTATCCGATATTCCGATAAGCACATTTCTATCAGGCGGGGTAGATTCAAGCATCGTAACCTCAATATGTGCGGAAGAGCTCCACAAACAGGGATTACAGCTCAATACATTTTCTTTTGATTTTACAGGCAATGACCGTTATTTTAAAGCAAACAGCTTCCAGCCAAGCCGTGACCGCCCATATGTGGAAGAGATGGCAGACTATACAGGAACAAGGCACCGTTTTCTCGAATGCACAAGCAGGCAGCAGGCTGATTACCTCTATAAAGCAGTAAGGGCACGCGACCTTCCATGTATGGCAGATGTAGAATCTTCAATGCTCTATTTCTGTTCTGAAGTTAAAAATTATAATAAAGTAACGCTTACCGGTGAATGCGCAGATGAGATATTCGGAGGATATCCTTGGTTTCACAATGAGAACGCATTTTCCACGGACGCATTTCCGTGGTCATATGACATGTCTGCACGACAGATTCTATTGGACGATGAGCTGATAAACAGCCTGAATATGGAAGAATACGCTGATAACGCATACCGGCAGACTATTGCCGAGACTCCGGTTCTTCAGAGTGATTCCGCAAAAGAGCGCCGCCGCCGTGAGATATCGTATCTTAATATACGCTGGTTCATGGCTACGCTTCTTGACAGAATGGACAGAACAAGTATGTATAACGGTCTGGAAGCCCGTGTTCCTTTTGCAGACCACCGAATTGTCGAATATGTATTTAATGTGCCGTGGAATATGAAATGCGCCGGAGGTGTAACCAAAGGTCTTCTCCGGCACGCCGCAGCCGGACTTCTTCCCGACAATGTCCTCTGGCGCAAGAAAAGTCCTTATCCTAAGACTTACGACCCTTATTACGAGAAAATGCTTGCCGGCAAACTCCGTGAAGTTGTATCAGACACAGCCTCGCCAATAAGAACTCTGCTCGATATTGCCAAAGTAAACAGATTCATTGAAGCCCCATCTGATTATGGCAGGCCATGGTATGGACAATTGATGGCCGGTCCGCAGATGCTCGCTTACATGCTTCAGGTTAATTACTGGCTCAGTGAATATAATATAAGCATAGAATACTGATAACAAAAAAGGCTGTGTATGTAAACCTGCACCGTATAAAATACCGGTGCAGGCCTGCATACACAGCCCTAATATTATATCAGTCATTAAACAAAAGCTTTACTTTTTCCATTGTCGCAGCATATACTCCATATTCTTCCTGCGCCTTCCGGAAATAATCCATGGCAGCCTCTTTGTCACCATTCTCGTTAGCGTTATAACATTCAACTGCAAGATGATGCAGTTCATCATGCACACGCCCTGCTTCAGCAAACACCGGATTGCTTCTCAGATAATCCTTATCTTCCGCATTATACCAAAGACCGAACTTACATCTCTGGGGTCTGTTAAGATTCTTAAGTTCAAGTGTCTCAAATCCGGCAATCATATTATAAAGTCTCCACGTAAATATCATGTGGTCAACAATATATATATCTATCCACTGGCTGTTGGAAAGCTTCGCCTGCTTTCTTGCAACATTACCTCTGATCTTATCTATCGTCCTGCTTATGGTATACATGTCTCTTGCAGGATCCTGACAGTGCTCAATAAGCGACTCCGAATCTTTTTCTACATTGGCAAGCTGGTCAAGAAATATCTTCGCGGAATCATTCTGTGTCGTTGTCTGTGCAAATGCATCATCAATCTGATCCATTATCGAGTTCATTGAGTCACCCATATTGGCTATATGCTTATCTGACTCATCTGCATTAACCTTACATGCATCAAGTGTATTGCGAAGCTGGCTCATCTGCGTAACGAGCACATCAATGTCACTTTTAATTGCAGACACATATTCTGAAATTCTGCTCATCGACTTCTGCGTGTCAGATGAGAGCCTGCCTATCTCATCAGCCACCACACTGAATCCTCTTCCGTACTCTCCTGCCTTGGTTGCTTCTATCTTGGCATTGAGTGAAAGGAGCTGTGTCTTGGTGCTGAGCGAGGCCACAAGCTTCATTATGTCATCAATCTGTTCTGCCTTTTTCTTAAATCCTTCGAGTGCCTCACAGGACGATAACAGTTCTTCGTAACTGCCATTAACACTGTTAACCGTATCACGCATTATTCTGCTGCACTCCTCAGACTGTGCATCTGCTTCCTGCACATTCTGCTGTATGTTGCCAAGTATATTCTCACTCTCAGCTATTGAATCCGTAAGTTTCTTACTGTCTTCCACAATTGTTGCTATAGAGCGCTTCTGGTTAGCTGCAATCTCAAGCAGTGACTTGACATTACTGCTGTTGCCTATAACACTCATTGCATTATTAAGGTCCATTGCAACCTGATTATCTGCATTGATAAACTTCTTAAGCATCTGGCTATAGGCTTCGGTAAGAGGCTTACTGCCTTCCTCTGCCGCATCCGGAAAGATGTATTCGTTGCGTGCTGCCGAATTCATATAGGAAATAATCTGCTCTGTCTCGTCATCCTGTTTCTTTTCATGTAGTATCATATATTATCCCCCAAGCATATTGTATAATCATTCATACAATACACAGTACAAATTTACATAATCATTAGGATAATAGTACCACAATTTTGCTGTATTTGCTATATTAATCGTTATATATTTCAATGCACCATAAATACATCGTGCATTCATAAAATTACAAATGCATTATCTCAATAAGAAATATTCCTGCCAATCCATAATATGTAACAACTGCAACGAGATCATTAACAGTTGTGATAAGCGGACCTGATGCTACTGCCGGGTCAATATTTACCTTATCAAAGATAATCGGTGTTAATGTGCCTATAAGACTTGATATCACCATTGATATAATCAGCGCAGCTCCCACGCATCCTGCTACTGCCAGCGCATATATCATATTTTCATGCTTAAAAAGCATTATGTATCCTGTTATGAATATGAGTGCCATTGCGCCAAGAATAAGTCCGTTGGCAAGTCCAACTCTCATTTCCTTAAAAATCAGCTTAATCTTCTGTGCAAATGAGATATGCTCATCCATAAGCACACGGATTGTTACGGCAAGCGACTGTGTACCTACATTACCTGCCATGTCAAGTATAAGTGACTGGAAGCACACTATAAGTGTAAGCTGCTGCACAATATTCTCAAATACGCCTACTACCGTTGACACGCCCATTCCAAGGAACAGAAGAAGTATAAGCCATGGAAGTCTTTTCTTAATACCTACGGTTATAGGTTCATCCAGATCTGATTCCTCCGAAAGACCGGCAAGCTTGGCATAGTCATCGCCCAGCTCATCATCAATAATATTAGCGGTCTCAGAAGCCGTAATTACTCCGACTATGTGCTTATCCCTGTCAAGTACCGGAATTGAGTCCTCCTCATATTCCTTAAGTTCCGAAGCACAGTCCTCAGTCTCTTCATCAGCATACAGATAAGGGTAATCCCTTACAATAAGTGTTTCCAGACTGTCTTCTTTTTTTGCTGCAAGAAGTTTTTTAAGTTCAAGTATTCCGTAATAAGTTCCGTCCGGTTCAATAATATAAAGTGTTTCAATGTTATCGTGATTCCTGGCCTGCACAAGCAGCTGATTCATTGCTTCCTTAACAGAATCAGTTCTGTCGATACAGATAAAGTTTGTAGTAATGTGGCTTCCAATCTGTGTTTCTTCAAAAATGTACTTTGTCATCATAATTCCATACCTCTCTTTCCGTTATTACGAGGTATTTTTCAAAAAAAATGCCCCGTTGTACGGAGCATGAAAAAAATCAGACACAACAATCAGACCAGCCGCAGCAAATAAAACCGCAGACCGGTAGCGTGTTCCGAATTATAATTCATGTTCCAACTTCGATAACTACTATCGCAACTGTCCATTTGCTGCACCTTCCTTCCGACTTCTTTAAAGTCATGTTATTTTATCCTCTGCCTGCTATTTTTGTCAACCCCCGGAATCAAAAAAATCCATATAACTGAACTGACAAAAAGCAGCATAGGATAATAAAGCTTAGGTATTATCTGCATCGCAGATATCTCATATCCAAGTTCTGCCACAGCTGAGATGGCTACAAGCATCTGTGCTCCGTAAGGGATTATTCCCTGGGCTATACATGAAAATGTATCAAGCAGCGATGCGGATTTTCTTGGAGTTATCCCATAATTATCAGCCATCTCAAGTGCAATGGGATTCGCCATAACTATTGCAACGGTATTATTAGCCGTCGCAATATCCATTGCGCCTACAAGCAGCCCTATTCCAAATTGTCCGCCTTTATTACCTTTAAACATCTTCCTTATTCCTCCAAGAAGAGCCTCAAAGCCGCCATTATCGCGTATAAGCGCACACATTGCAGCCACCAGCACCGCAACCATACATGTCTCAAACATGCCCGATACACCGGAGCCTATTCCTGCCACAATGTCAGCAATTCCCATATGTCCGGTAATGAGCATAATGCATATTCCCGACAGAATGCCTGTAATCAATACAGCAAATACATTAAAACCGGCAATTCCTCCTGCCATAACAAGTACATAAGGAATTATCTGTACAAGATTGTAGTTATGCCGGACGCCTCCTGCAATGTCAGTTCTGAACGAAAGCACAAGAATTATAATAAGCGCTCCGATTGCTGCCGGAAGTGCTATAAAAAAATTCTCCCTGAACTTATCTTTCATCTTACATCCCTGCCCATTGCATGCTGCTATTGTCGTATCAGAAATAAATGACAGATTATCTCCAAACATTGCACCACCCATTACAGATGCTACACACAATGCCATGTCAAAGCCTGATGCTTCCGATACTGCAACTGCTATAGGCGTTATAAGTGTAATCGTACCAACTGAAGTTCCCATAGCCGTTGATACAAAGCATGCAACTGCAAATAATACTGCGACAGCATATTCTCCGGGAATAACCGACAACATAAAATACGCAACGCTCTCTGCGCTGCTTCTTCCGACAACTCCTACGAATACACCTGCCGTAAGAAATATAAGAAGCATTGTGATTATATTTTTGTCAGCCATACCATTCGCCATTATCTGAAGTTTCTCATCAAATGAGGCCTTTCTGTTCTGCATGCATGCAACAAATATTGCTATCATAAACGGCACTACAATCGGTATATTATAGAATCCCATCGGAATCTTCAGTACATATTCAAATAATACTCCTGTTCCAAGGTAAAGTATTAAAAATACTAAAATAGGCAGCAATGCTGCTATATTGGATTTTTTCATAACAATCTCCATTTCTTCTTATGACACAACCGTGCCGCAAACATATACTGCCTATTATACATTATTAATTTTTTGTTCTCAACTTATTCTTTGTTGATTTGATTTTCATTGAGTTGATTTTTCCAGGACTGATTACTTACACTGTCTGCCCTTTGCAAATGTTACAACAAATGCACCGATAGCCGCTGCCATGCAAAGTGCCCAGAATACAACTCCTGTTGTATCTGCTGTCTTAGGGCTTGTTACCTGTGCATCTGCCAAAGTTGTGCTGTCTGATGCGTTATCTGTAACATTGCCGTCAGCACTTCCTGAACCTGCTGTCATCTCTACCAATGCATACTTACTGAAATGTGACGCATCAAATAAAACAATTCCATTATTAATCACAGCATCCTGATATACATTGTAAGTAAGGTCATATATCTTGTACTCAGCCGTAGAAATATATGCTAAATCAGAAGGAAGTGCAAACTGTACATTAACTTTATATCCAGGTGCTACCTGCGCTCTCACGCCGCCCGAATATGGGTTAATGTCCCATCCAAGCTTTGCATTAATTCCATTATTGTTAAGCATCACAATGTCGTCATCTGACATATTGCCTATCATCCATACTGTATCTGCAGGCAATGCTCCGTTTTTAAAACTGAACTTCTGGATTATAATTCCATTGGAATCCGTCTTCTGACTTACATTAATGCTGTCTGATGAAGAATCATCACTGTCTGTATCATCAGAATCACCGGAAGCTGCAGTCGTACTCTCTGTTGAAGCTACAGTCGTACTTTCTTCAGGCTTATCAGAGCCTGTCACAACAATTCCTACATATGCATTTCCGTTATCAAAAGCTAATGTAACCATATGCTTTCCGTTACCAATAGTATCAATCCATGAGGAATTAAGAATAATCTCTGTACACTTATACTCTGATGCAGGTGCGCTGCCTGATTCAGGTGCTGCCGCAAAGACTGCTACGGCATTCGAAGATAAATAGCTGTAGCCTGTCGCTGCCGGGGCCTCTGTTGTCGCTGCAGGTGCCTCTGTTGTTGCTGGTACCTCAGGCTCAAATCCTTCCGGATATCCAACCGCCTTAACAGACTTAACCGCATATTCAGGTGCCACTTTGCCATCGACAGCAACTGACTTAAACTCATCAGCCGGTGCCTCCAGCACTATGCGCCAATCTTCTGCGCAGCCGACGGTATACCTCTTACTGTTGCCGATGAATACATCGTACATATCAGCTGCTTTGACCTGTCCTGCGTTAAGCGAGCTTACAAGTCCGCCTCCCGCAAGTACTGCCGCCATAAAATACGTCAGTAATTTTTTAGTTCTTTTGCTCATTATTAATCCTCCTTTTACTTATTCAGGAGTACTCCCCTCCGGCATACTGACCTGCCGGGATTTATATTTATCTGCATTAAGAGGCAACGCTTTAATTATTAATGCAGCTAAATATCATTTTTAATATCAGTCAAATGTTTTCGGTTCACATCACTGAACCATAACATACATAATAACTGATGCCAGACAAAATACTGTCAGCATGAATACGATATATTTATTAAGTTTACAGGTATTCATGACTATGTTTCTGAATCTGATTTCAATAGTATTCTCACACATTCTGCCAAGAGCTGCACCCGCCATAACGGATAACAGCCCCATATAGCGGTAATCCATGCTGCATCCGTAAGGATATTTCATATAGAAATACGTAACGCTCGCATACATAAGTACGCTTACAACAGGTACGGCATAATATGCAATACTTTTATTTTTCAGATGTATCAACTGATAAATAAAAGCAGCCACTGCAATAAATGTTATAAACAACGCTGCAAACAGAAGTACTGCCGGAATTATTGCCGGAACTTCATATCTGTATTCACCAAAAAGTGATGATTTCAGATAATATGCAGGTGCATTATAGTCATTAAAGACATCCGCATATGGACCTTTCATAATATTATCAATTGAAAATGTAAATATTCTTGCTGCTATCGAACGGTCTCCCGTATACAGCTTAGAACGGCTTCCGCCTATATCCAGAACATATCCGAGAGGCTGACCAAACATCCTGTAATTACGAACGCTGTAACATAATCCCAGCGGCAGGCTTATTAAGCCAAATACTATATAGCGCAGCATGAGCATTTTCCACTGTTTTGCGTCTGTCTTAACAGTCTTTACAAGCCTGATTACAAACACAACTGCGGTAAACAGTGCAATCACTCCGACAGATACCTTGGTCATGACGCCAAGTCCGTATATAACTGCCAATAATACTGTATTCTTCCACGAACAGTCATTGCTCCATTTTATTGTGTACAAAACTGCAAGTACCATAAGAAGCGTACTTAACGAATCAGGTGTCAACATTCCGGCTGTCATGTAGAATACAGGCGAACATGCCACTAATGCTGTTGAGATAACACGTCCCCTGCCACCTATGCCACATTCTCTGCAAAGTGCATCTGATGCCGGCAGCATAAGACATGATGCCGTACATGCCGCTGTCCTTGCAGCATCAGCAAGTTCATACGCCGATGAAGTATTAAGAATTGAATTAACAACTAATGACATCAGGCTTCCAGCAATATAAAAGAACGGCTGCTGGTAAAACTGAAGTTTATTGCTTAAAGGCAGCCTGTGATACTGCATCAGGTTAAGAATATACGCCGCATGGCCTCCTGCATCAGCATCAAATCCCCACAGATCATGCTGTCTTATATTACATGGCGTATAAAGCATGTATCCAATCCTCATTATTATTCCGGCTGCCATAATTGCAATAATAATCACATCATAATAATGGATATCACGGCATGTCATAGTTCTAACGTTAACGGAAGCTATGACTGCTGTTAATGCAAGAGCCGTGCACATGGCAATCTTTATATATAACCGGCTCTGCTGTGCTCCGGTAAGATGTGCAATGATATACGAAGCTATAACAGTAATCACTATAACCGCTGTCGCGACAGATGTTTTTTTAATCTGATTCATCACACAAACCTCCATCCCGGCAGCCACCTGAGTGCAGCATTTATATATTCACGCGGCACATCCGCTCCTGATAATACAGGATAAAACATCGCAAAAAGTGCAATTGATACTATTGCTGTCACAATCATGACTTTCTTCCGCTTTGAACCATCCCTGATTCCTGTCCTTACCGAATATGATATCATCAGCGCAAGAATACTCAGGCAGGTAAGATAATGATATATAAACACAGTCCTCTTAACAAACATCCACGGAATTATCAGAGATGCATACGCAATAACAAGCATTGCCGATATGCGGTCTTTTTTTACACTCCATCTGTATATCTGATGAAAAAATGCCACAATGCCTCCCCAGCACACGACCGGCCCCGCAAAAGTTGCAACACTGCTTATGCTTCCGTCTGCATTAACCGTAAGCGCATCAAGCAGTGACTTTTTGTCAAATATCCACTCATACCACTCCGATGCATACGGATGCTCAAATATAGTTTTACTGTGGTATGAAAGCATAAGCTTTCCGTTAGAGATAACATGCTCTATAGCATTTTTATCTGTATATACCTGCGCAAACTGGACATATGAGAGTGTATATATGATAAGAGGAATAATTATGAAGCATGCCAGGCACTCAGCCCCAAGCCTTAGCCAGTATGCGTTCCGTCCGCAATCTTTGTTCATTTTAATGACTTTGTTGTTCAGTATGCCATCATTGCTTCCCAGAGTATTTTTCTTGTTCAGGCACCACAGCAGGAAAATAATTGCCAGCCCTGCTCCCGCATATATTCCCGTCCACTTGACAGCAATTGCGGCACCCGATACAATTCCGTCCAAAAGAAGATATGCTCTTTTTTCCGTCTGCATAAATGCAGTCATAAAGTAAAACATTGCAATAATAAATACCGCCGCCATAATATCTATTGTGGCAATCCTCGACAGCGTAAAATGCATAAACTCTGTCATCTGCAGAAGCATTGCAAATACTGCACATTCCCTGCTTCCGGTGATTCTCAGTGCAAATGCATACACAAGCGTAACGATAAAGCTGCCGCACACAACGCTCATAAAGCGCCATCCAAACGGATTCATTCCGAACATTTTTATTCCAATTGAGATTATTGTCTTACCAAGCGGTGGATGCGTATTCTCATATATCGGCAGGTCATTGGCAAATTCATATGCCGTCCTTGCATGATATACTTCATCAAACATAGCCCTGTAGTAATATGTCTCATCCTCAGGATAAAGCGCCTGCTCATCAAACAGTTTCATATATGCACCTGCATTCTGCGGAAGGATTTTATTACCCTTGTCATCAAAGAATATCATCTCACCAACATATGCATCATTATCGAGAAATACACAGCCAAGCACTTTCTGGGTACTGTCAAGCTTAATCTCATTCCAGCAGTATGCAGCTGTAACTTCCTGTCTGCTCTTAAAGACATTCCATGCATCATCCTCAAGCTTTGAAAATGAAACCGTTCGCTTACCTTCATATCCGAGAAATATCTCTACTTTTGATATCGTTACATCTCTTCCAAAATCAAGCACCACATCCCTGTTCCTGTCAGCCTGAATGTGAAGCTGGCTTGATGGTATCGTATGCGTTCCAAGCCCTGTAATTCCCATTATAAAAAATGCTAACGTACCTGTTATCATTATCAGGGCATCCACGCACTTAAAGCCTGAAAAGCCACAGTCCAATAAGCCTCTGCCAGTGGCACCGGAACCTGCTGATTGTGTCTTCGGCTGCAATATTCTCAAATCATTACCGGACATTCCTATCAATACACTCACAAGTGCTGCAACCATCAGAAGAATCGAAAGCACCAGAAGCATTGGCGCATTTCCGCTGTTACCTGCAAGCATTCCGATATACTGTCCATCAATATCCCTCGCAAAAAAGAACATAAGCACTGCCATTCCACTAAAGCAGTACAAACCAGTTCCGTTCTTAATTCTGACAGGCACTGACCTGACAATATACAAATATCCTGCAAGCAAAATCTCCGCAGCCAGTATGTATGCTGCTCTTCTAATGCTTCCGGATGCTGCCGCTATAATTGTTCCCGGCCAGAAAATATATTGCATGGCAACATTAACTGCTGCGATATTAAGAACCACATATACAACCGCGTCCACCGTAACACATATAAGCTTTCCTTTAATATTCCCAGGTGACATCAGCAGTACTGCACATCTTGTAACCGCATACCACATGAAGCGGCTGAACCTGTCGCTGCTATTATATTGTTTGGAAGTACATCTGTCTTTCCAGAAATATACCCATATATAAATTACAAATATAACTCCAATTGCGTAATATGTTGAAGCCAACTCTCTCTCCCCATTCCTGTCAGTTAACCCGTATTCATTCTTCGTAATATAACCAATGCTTACGCAGCGTTAATGCTACGCCGTTGCCTTATCCTCATGATACGACTGCTCCGTATTAACATTCCATATATTGCTGTTGTCGCTGTCATTGGCAAGAAGATTGCTGACCGCTTCCATTGCGGTAAGCATTGAATGATCCATATTGTTGTAACGATGCTGTCCATTCCTGCCGATGCAGTAAAGCCCATCAATATCATCAAGCCATCCAATAACCCTGTCTATTCTGTCATACGTGTCAAAATATGCCGGATATGCCTTTTCAACACGCTCACAATGGGTTGTGATTATCTTTGTATCATTATCTATGATATTCATCTGCTTCAATTCATTCACAGCAAGTGAACTCCACTCTTCATCCGATCTGTTCCATTCTTTATCATCACCGCAGAAATATTCAAGTCCCATCCACACTGTTGAATTAGGATTCTTAACAAGATATGGCGACCAGTTATTAAAAATCTGGATTCTTCCCATAGTAACTGACGGCTCCTGAACATATATCCAGCAGTCCGGAACAATATCACCTACAGTTGCATAGTTAGTTTTATTCTTGAGATTAATCCTGTCGACAAGCACACCTATTGTCACAAAGTTGCGGTACGGAAGTCCTTCACTTATGCTTCTGACATCTGCCGGCACGTTGTTCATACCTCTTATAAGATTTTTAACAGGCATACTTGAAAATATCACATCTGCGCAGAATGTCTTCTTCTCACCACCGCATACACATTCAATTCCCTGTACACTCCCATTTTTCACAATAATCCTGTCAACACGGCAATCCGTTATAATACGGCCTCCCATTGTCCTGAATCTTGACGAGGCACACTCCCATAACTGTCCCGGACCATATTTGGGATACTTAAATTCTTCTATAAGCGATGTCTCTACATTACTGTTTTTTATATGCAGAAGTCTTCCAAAACAGTCTTTAAGCACCGCTGCCACAGACAGCCCCTTAACTCTCTGTGCGCCCCAGTCAGCCGATATCTCTGAAGGATGTCTTCCCCACAGCTTGTGTGTATAAGATTCAAAGAACATAGAATAAAGCTTTCTGCCAAATCTGTTAATATAAAAATTCTCCAGTGATGTCTCGGGAAGCTTATGTATACACGCCCACAGAAAGCTGAAGCCTGCCTTAATTGTTGTTACAGGTCCCATTGCACATATCGTATTAAGATTCATCTTCACCGGATAATCAAAAAACTTCTTATTATAATAAATGCGTGAAACCCTTCTTCTCAGCAGCATTACCTCGTCCTGCTGCTCCGGGTCGGGTCCTCCTTCACTGCAATGTACGTCTCTCGAGGTTGCAATATCATCAGATGACGGACTTCCCTGCATCTTAAGAATCTCTTCCCACCATCTGTTAACTCTCTCATCCTTTGAAAAAAAACGGTGGCCTCCCATATCCATGCGGTTGCCCTCATGGTTGACTGTACGTGATATTCCCCCTATACTGTCGCTCTGCTCAAGTATCACCACATCATATTCATCCGAATTCTTAAGCAGCTCACAGCCCACCGTTATTCCCGCAGGTCCTGCCCCTATGATTACCGCTTTCTTTTTCATACTCTCCTCCATTATTCAGACAAAATGACACCATTACAGCCAGTCTGACTCTGTCCGACTAATCCAAACCATAACCGCATTTATATTACTATATTTATTCCCACATTGGAGCGTTATAGTACGAAACGACATAATACAGTACGAAAAACACTGTGACACAGACTGTCGAAGCTACTCAGGCAGCTACTCAAGCTGTTACTGTGGCATCGGAGGCGGCTGCAGAAGTTCCGGCTCAGTCAGTTACAGAAGAAGCTGCATCTGCCGTAACAGCTATTGACTACAGCAATTTAAAAAAAGTAGGCTGGTTCAAATACGTTCCGGGTGAAGAAGCCGTACTTTCTGATTTTATAGATAATGTCGGAAAAAGAACAGTTGCATACGGCGAAACTATTGACCTGAGTGATTGTATGGACTTTTCACAATGCAGCGGTGATACAATATTAAGTATTTCTTCCAACATACTTTCATCCCATTACAAAAAAGACCTGAGCCTCACGGCTCAGGTCCCTAATAATATAATAAATACATACCATAATACAGATATCTCCGGATTGTTCCGTGCTGCGCACTCCCACAAACCTTATCTGTAATTTTACAGTGCCTTCTTGATTGCATCCATAAGCTCAGCATATGTCTCGTATGCAGGAAGCTCAGGATTGTCCTTCTTAATCTGCTCTGTGCTTCTGAATAAGAAGCCTGCCTTGCTTGCCTTTATCATGCCAAGGTCATTGTGGCTGTCGCCGCTTGCAATTGTGTCATATCCGATTGACTGCAGAGCCTTAACTGTTGTGAGCTTTGAATTCTCAATTCTCATCTTGAAGCCTGTAATCTCTCCGTTGTCAGCAACCTCAAGTGTATTGCAGAATATTGTAGGCCAGCCGAGCTTCTTCATGAGAGGTCCCGCGAACTGTGTAAATGTATCGCTTATGATAATTACCTGTGTTATGCTTCTAAGCTCATCAAGAAATTCCTTTGCACCAGGCATAGGGTCAATCTTTGCAATTGTCTCCTGAATCTCCTTCAGTCCGAGTCCGTGCTCCTTAAGGATTCCGATTCTCCACTTCATAAGCTTATCATAATCCGGCTCATCCCTTGTAGTTCTCTTAAGCTCCGGAATACCGCTTGCCTCAGCAAATGCGATCCAAATCTCCGGTACAAGTACTCCTTCAAGGTCAAGACATACAATATTCATTCCCATCGTTCATCCTCCACTTATATACAGGCGTCTGCGCACTGTTTAGTCAACTAAAATCATTTGTAAGTATACATTATTCAGCCTGTGTGTGCAAGTTATTGCTCAAATTATCTTCACTCAGATTATGGTTCTCCGGCTGTTTTATACAGTTGTCCTCAAGCCTGATATCCTCAAGAATATACTGTTCGTGTGCCTCCTGCACATTATAAGCGTTGATGCATTCGCACTGACACTGCCTCATCATAATGTGTCCCGCATACGAAAGCGGAACATCGCTGCGTCCCTGCAGATTGAAAAACTGCGTCCACGGATTAATATTTATAAAATTATCCGTCCTGCCACTTACATCCTCAATCAGAATATATTCATAACGCTGGGGCGTATCAGGCCGCATCTTAAGCCACAGAAGATTATATCCGTCCTGCACATTGATTCTTCTCATTATGATATTTCTGTTATGCACCGACTCAGAGCCACACGTCAGACAGCCATGACAAAAGCCGAACGTGCAGTCTTCGATAATAATATTCTGATTAGCACCATTCTCCGGTGCCTCATCCGCCCACGGCCCCTTGCCGCCCTTGAGTGCCACGGCATCATCATTGACCTCCATGCGGCATCCCTTTATAAGCACACAGCTGCATGCATCAATGTCTATCGCGTCAGTGCTTGGCGCTTTCACGGGCGTTCTGGGGCTGAATATTGAACAGTTGATGTATCTGACATGACTGCATTTGTAAATGTGATTGGTCCAGAACTGCGAATTCTGCAATCTAAGCCCTGCAACCGTAACATTGGTACAGCCTGATATATATACAAGCCGCGCTCTCTGTTCGTCCTTATTGGTGCAGGCAGGATTCCAGCTTCTTCTGAGCCAGAAGCTCTTCCATGACCTCAGACCGCTGCCGTCTATCGTTCCTTCACCGCACATCGTGAATCCGTCAATTCCGTCAGCATTTATCAGGGCTGCATAATACATGCAGCTCTCGCCCTCTATGCGAGTCTCAATTACCGGGTAGTCCGATATATCATCGCTCCCCTTGAGCATTCCATCCGCCTTAATATACAGATTAACGCCCTGTCTGAAGAACAACGCTCCCGTCAGATAAGTGCCTTCCGGAACAACAATCACACCTCCGCCATTATCTGCCGCTGTATCTATCAGCTTCTGCAGCTGCTCCGTGTGTATATTTCCGTCATCATTTATTCCGTAATCGGTAAGTATATACTGCCTTCCAAGCTCACCAAGCTTTGGCACATGTACATCATGAAACCACTCATCGACAACACTCCCGTCCGGGAATCTGTCCTCATAGAATCTGTCATTCATATAATGTCTGCAATCTGTGTAATCCATTATCGCACGATTCCGATAAGCTCATTAATATCTTCAACCTTATACTTATTCATATAAGCTTCAATTCCTGCTGCAACCTCTTCTGTTGTCTTAGGATTATGGAAGTTCGCTGTTCCGACTGATACTGCTGTTGCACCTGCCATTATGAATTCGAGTGCATCATCGGCACATGTTATTCCTCCCATACCTATTATAGGAATCTTAACTGCATTGGCTACCTGATATACCATGCGTACAGCAACAGGTCTTATTGCAGGGCCTGACAGACCGCCGGTCTTATTGGCTACTGCAAATGTACGTCTGTTAATGTCAATCTTCATGCCTGTAAGAGTGTTAATGAGTGATACAACATCCGCTCCACCCGCTTCAACGGCGCGCGCCATCTCAGTTATATCAGTGACATTAGGACTAAGCTTCATGATTACCGGCTGCTTTGCGACTGCCTTGACTGCCTTTGTAATCTCATATGCCGCCTCAGCCTTCTGGCCAAATGCAATTCCGCCCTCTTTTACGTTAGGGCAGGAAATGTTAATCTCAAGCATGTCAACCGGCTCATCAGCAAGACGCTCAACCACCTCAACATAGTCTTCCTTACTGCGTCCGCATACATTTACAATAATCTTTGTATCATACTGCTTAAGAAATGGTATATCTCTCTTGCAGAATACATCTATTCCCGGATTCTGAAGTCCTACGGCATTAATCATTCCGCCGTAAGTCTCCGCAATTCTTGGTGTAGGATTGCCTGGCCACGGCTCGTTGGCAACTCCCTTGGTAACTACCGCGCCAAGCTTATTAAGGTCTACAAACTGTGCATACTCCATACCTGAGCCAAATGTTCCTGATGCTGTCATAACCGGATTCTTAAGCTCAACACCTGCAAGATTTACTTTTGTGTTCATAATTCAACATCCTCCGCGTTAAATACAGGTCCTTCTTTGCATACTCTCTTGTTATGCACATGTGAATGGTCATCAATCTCCTTTGACTTGCACACACATGCAAGACACGCTCCGATTCCGCATGCCATCTTCTCCTCAAGTGAGAGGTAGCACTCTATCCCATTCTCCTTTGCATAGGCCTTGATTGCACGAAGCATAGGTGTAGGGCCGCATGCGTATATGACATCACCTTTTATTCCTTCAGCCTTTATCGCATCAAGAACATTGCCCTTAGTTCCGGCACTTCCGTCCTCAGTAGCAATAGTAACACGTCCGTACTGTGCAAGCTCCTCATTAAGGAAAAGCTCATCCCTGTAACCAAGTACTATATCTGCATCACTCACATCATATCCGCCGTTCTTAAGCTCCCTGGCAAGCTCAAGCATAGGAGGAATACCTATTCCTCCACCCATGAGGATAGCTTTCTTATTAAGCTTTGTATATCCGTTGCCAAGCGGTCCCATGACATCGAGCGTATCTCCGGCTCCGTATCCTGAGAATTCCTTAGTACCCTTGCCGACAGTACGGTATACAATTCTCAATCTGTCACCTTCAACCTCACATATACTTATAGGTCTTGGCAGAAGTCTTGAGCCATCCTTTGAATATACTGATATAAACTGGCCTGCCCTGGCATTCTTTGCAATATCCTTAGTCTGTATCCACATGCTGAATACATCTGATGCAAGCTTTTCCTGACTTACTATGCTTACATTCTCTCTGTAATTGTCTGACATATCTGCTCCTTGTTTGTTCATCGGTTAGGGCAATATGCCCCTGCATTATTATTTTCTTGCTGAATTAATATCCTCAATCATATCAAGAGCTGCCTGTCTTGATGCTTCTGCATAATGCTCTGCACCAAACTTTGCATATTTTTCCTGCTTGAACGCAGCTATAATTCCTCTTGAACTGTTAACGATTGCACCAAGCCCGTCCTTATTAAAGAAATGTGCGAGGTCAGAACCCTTACCGCCCTGTGCGCCATAACCCGGCACAAGTATATATGCCTTAGGCATAACCTTGCGGAGAAGCTCTCCCTGCTCAGGATATGTAGCTCCGACAACAGCGCCTACATAGCTGTAATCATTACCCATGCAGTCGCTTCCCCACTCATTAACCTTCTCACCTACTATCTCATAGAGAGGCTTGCCGTCAATAAGTCTGTCCTGAAACTCGCCGCTTGAAGGATTGGATGTCTTAACAAGTACAAATATACCTTTCTTCTCTTCCCTGCATACATCAACAAATGGCTTAATTCCATCTGTTCCAAGATATGGATTAACTGTTGCAAAATCTTCATCAAATGCTGCAATTCTCTTAGAGCCTACCGTAACCCTGCCAAGATGTGCAATCGCATATGACTCAGATGTTGAACCGATATCGCCTCTCTTAACATCGCCGATTACTACCATGTCCTTTGACTTGCAGTAATCAACAGTCTTCTTAAATGCCCTAAGTCCCTCAAGTCCGAACTGCTCATACATAGCAATCTGCGGCTTAACGGCAGGAACGATATCATAGATTGCATCAACTATTCCCTTGTTGTACTCCCATACTGCCTCAGCGGCTGCCTCAAGAGTCTCACCATACTCCTCTATAGCCTTCTTAATAATGTAATCCGGAATATTCTTCATTGTAGGGTCAAGTCCTACAACTACCGGTGCATCCATCTTCTGAATCTTCTCAACAAGCTTGTTAATCATGGTCTTTCATACCTCTCGTTTTAGTTTTATTATCTAGGCTTCGTATATTACCTCGCCGCCTACCAGTGTATATCTTACTTCACCCTTGACCTTCTTCCCGTCAAACGGCTGATTCTTACCCATTGATACAAATGTGGAACTGTCAATTACATATTCCTTGTCAGGGTCGATAATTGTAATATCCGCAATCCTGCCCGGAAGCAGTGTTCCTTTATCTATTCCAAGAACCTTTGCAGGATTATAGCTCATCTTCTCAGCCATCTGCATAGGTGTTATATGTCCCTTATGTACAAGCTCTGTCATGGTAAGTGCTACTGATGTCTCAAGACCTACTATTCCAAACGGAGCCTCTGCAAACGGCAGATCCTTCTCACTCTTATGATGTGGTGCATGGTCTGTTGATATAACATCCATTATATCCGATGCAAGTCCCTGAATAAGTGCATCCCTGTCTGCCTTAGTCCTTACCGGAGGATTCATCTTATAGTTAGAATCTGTTCCGTCAACATCGTCCTCTGTAAGTGTAAAATGATGAGGACATACTTCTGCTGTTACAGGAAGTCCTGCTTCCTTGGCAAGCTGCACCATACGCACACTGTCTGCCGTAGAGCAATGGCACAGATGGAGCTGTGCTCCCGTATTCTTGGCAAGCAGAATATCTCTCGCAACAATTGTATCCTCAACCGCATTCATAATTCCGTAAAGTCCAAGCTGCTTAGCCCTTGCACCCGCATTCATTACACCTCTTGCGACAAGATTCTTATCCTCACAATGTGCAAAAATAGGGATTCCAACCTCAGCTGCAAGCCTCATTGCCTGTCTGTATACACGTGCATTCATAACAGACTTTCCATCCTCGCTGAGTGCCACGGCTCCTGCTTCGTGAAGTTTCTCAATGTCTGTAAGGAATTCTCCTTCCTGTCCTGCCGTAATTGCTGCGATAGGAAGAATATTAACTTTTGTGACATCCTTAGCCTTATCTATAATATACTGAAGTGTATCTACGTTGTCCACTGCAGGTCTCGTATTAGGCATAGGACATACCGATGTGAATCCACCCTTGGCTGCTGCCATCGCACCTGTTCTTATAGTCTCCTTATGCTCAAAACCCGGCTCCCTGAAATGCACATGCAGATCTATAAGTCCCGGCATAACATAATATCCCGATGCATCAATAACCTTATCCGCTTCTGCGGATATACTTCCGGCAACATCTGCAATCCTGTCATCCTCGATAAGGATATCGTATATTCCATCCTTACCGCTTGCAGGGTCAATCACTCTTCCACCTTTGATTAATGTCTTCATTATTCACCTCATATATTGTACATTATTGGTTACTATAATAAGTCCCACGATTCAAGACTTTATTAGTGATATTGTAGCACAAAAAAGAGGCCTTGTACAGCCGCATAATAGCAACTTACAAGACCTCATGTATGTGTTGGTTACATATTCATTACATCATCTTCATAATCCAGTCAAGAAGATTGTAATCTCTGAACAGTACTGCTGCAACAAGTGATACTGTTGACATAATCTTAATCAGGATATCAAGTGAAGGACCTACCGTATCCTTAAGAGGATCACCTACTGTATCACCTACAACCGCTGCATCATGTGCAGGTGAACCCTTGCCCTGTCCTTCGATAGCACCGGATTCAATATACTTCTTGCCGTTATCCCAGGCACCGCCTGCATTACCTGTAAATATAGCAAGCATGATTGCAGAAAGTGTTGCACCGATAAGAAGTCCGCCTACAAAATACGGTCCAAAGAGGAAACCGCATACAAGCGGGAACAGGATTGAAAGTATCGCAGGAACTCTCATCTCCTTAAGAGCGCCCTGTGACGAAATCTCAATACATGTCTTATAATCAGGCTTAGCCTTGCCTTCAAGTATTCCCGGAATCTCCTTGAACTGTCTTCTTACTTCCTCTACCATCTTACGGGCAGCATTAGCAACAGCCTCGATAAGCATACCTGAGAACAGATAAGGAAGGGCAGCACCTACAAGCGCACCTGCAAGAATCTTAGGATCCGTAAAGTTAAGGTCAAGTGTTGAACCCTCCGGCTGGAACGCATAAAGGAAACTTACCATAAGTGAAAGTGCTGCAAGTGATGCAGAGCCGATTGCAAATCCCTTACCGATTGCTGCAGTAGTATTACCTACTGAATCAAGCTTATCTGTTATGTTACGTACATCTGAATCAAGTTCTGACATCTCAGCAATACCACCTGCATTGTCTGAGATAGGACCATATGTATCAACTGATACAGTAGCAGATACGAATGAAAGCATTCCTACTGCTGCCATAGCTATACCGAACATACCTGATACTGCATAAGATGCATATGTTGTGATACCAAGTACGATAAGCGGATACATACATGACTTCATTCCTACTGCAAGTCCCTGTGTGATTGTAAGTGCAGGACCTTCCTTAGATGCCTGCGCAATAATCTGTGTAGGCTTGTAATCATAGCTTGTATAGTATTCTGCGATAGCTCCGATGATTACACCACTGACAACTCCAAGTGTTGCTGCAATCCATGGTGAAAGCCATCCTGCATTAAACTTTGCAAATGCCATATCCGCTGCACCTGCTTTGCCAAACATAAGATATGTAACAACAAGTCCGCCAATAACTGTTATAGCCGCAGCAGCCCATGTTGAAATATTAAGATCCTTGTGAGGATTATCTGTTGCCTTCTTAAGAAGTACATATGCAATACCGAGTATACATGCAACAAGTCCTATTGCAGCAAATACAAGCGGATAATACATCATCTTCTGGAGCATATCCTCTGAAGCAGCTCCGCTTGAAGCAATGTTAGAAAGGAACAGGCTGACTGCAAGTATTATTGATGATGTGATTGCACCAACATATGACTCAAGAAGGTCTGAGCCAAGTCCTGCAACATCACCTACATTATCACCTACATTATCAGCTATTGTTGCCGGGTTACGCGGATCATCCTCAGGAATGTGTGCCTCTGTCTTACCTACAAGATCCGCACCCATATCTGCTGCCTTAGTATAGATACCACCGCCAACTCGGTTGAACATTGCAACTATTGAACATCCGAGTGCATAGCATGAAAGACACTGCGTAAATATATGTCCGCCCGTTGTAAGTGCCGTGATATCAAGCAGTCCGAGCAGCATACCGAATACTATATAAACAATAAAAAGACCGAGCAGCGCAAATCCGCCGACACAAAGTCCCATTACCGAACCGCCCTTAAGTGCAACCTTAAGTGTCTCACCGATATTTCTTGTCTTATTCGCTGCATTGGCAACCCTGACATTAGCATATGTCGCTATCTTCATGCCAACCCATCCTGCGCATGCACTCATTACCGTACCGATAACGAAGCATACAGACGGCTGCCACATAAATGTGCTGCTCTGCAGACTGAATATTACCGCAAATGCAACTGCAATAATTGCAACTACCACTGCGATTATCTTGTACTCGTATGTGATGAATGCATTGGCACCAACCCTGATTGCCTCTGCTATCTCTGACATACGAGCGTTGCCCTCATCCATCTTCTTCACACTTGCGAAGTTGAATGCGGCATAGCCTAGTGCCAGCAACGCTGCCACTATTACGAGAACTAATAAAACCTCCATTTCCTAAACCCTCCAAACATTTATGTTGTGTAAAACATATGTACAATTTTACCAATTCTTAACTGCAAGGTCAATAAATATATGAAAAATCGCACAAATAATTGTATACAAAATTACACATAATATTTTGTCAGTTTTGACATATTTAAAAAATATATGTACAATACTGATGTATTTTCTTATATACAGGCATGTTCCCTATAGACGGAGGTTATAGAATTTATGAATGCTATAGATTTACACGTTCACTCAACATATTCTGATGGCACATTTACACCAAAGATGCTTATAGATGAAGCTGTCAGGAAAGGGCTCTCGGCAATGGCGCTTACAGACCATGACACAACTGACGGAATAGATGATGCACGCCTGGCTTCAGCCGGTACAAATGTCGAGCTTATTCCCGGAATAGAACTTTCCTGCAGCTACAAAGGCTTTAAGGAAATCCATATAGTGGGACTTTTTATTAATGATAAAGATAAAGCTTTCAATGCGAAGCTTGAAGAGCTCCGCACTACAAGGGATGAGCGCAACCACCTGATGTGTGGGAAGCTCAGGATGCATGGAATTGATATATCCTTTGATGACATGGATAATGATTATGGAAATGCCGTAATAACAAGAGCACATTTTGCAGATTATCTTGTGAAACATGGATATGTGAGCAGCAAAAAAGAGGCATTTGACCGTTATGTCGGTGATAATGCCCCTTGCTTCGTTCCCAGACGTTATCTGAGTTCCGGCGACGTAATCCGCATAATACTCGATGCCAGAGGTGTGCCGATACTTGCACATCCAACTCTGTATCATCTCGGCAATGATGTCATGCGTGACATGCTTGCTGCCCTCAAAGCAGACGGTCTTGCCGGCATGGAATGTATATATTCAACATATACAATGGGAGAAGAGATCCAGATGCGCAGGCTTGCTAAGGAATTCGGGCTGATTCCGTCAGGCGGCTCTGATTTTCATGGTGCCAACAAGCCGTCAATAAGCCTTGGCACAGGCAAAGGCCACCTGTTTGTTCCGGAATCAATACTTGAACCGATTCGTAAGCATGCACATTAAGAAAGTCTGCTTTCTATTGCATCGACAACAGTCTCTATTGCCTTTATACGCGCGTAATACTTGTTGTTTGATTCAATGATATGCCACGGCGCATCCTTGGTAGAGGTGTATTTTATCATATCGTTAACAGCGACTTCGTACTTATCCCATTTATCACGGTTGCGCCAGTCTTCATCGGTAATCTTCCACTGCTTGGCCGGATTATTCTCTCTTTCCCTGAATCTTGCAAGCTGCTCATCTTTGTCTATCTGGAGCCAGAACTTGACCACAATTGCTCCCCAGTCCATAAGCTCCTGTTCAAATTCGTTAATCTCATTGTAGGCTCTCTTCCACTCAGTCTCCGTATTAAAGCCTTCAAGACGCTCTACCATTACACGTCCGTACCATGTACGGTCAAACACAGCTATGTGTCCCGTCTTAGGCAGATTCTTCTGGAATCTCCACAGGTACTGTCTTGCCTTTTCATATGAATCCGGTGCAGCTACCGGGTTAACGTCATAATCCCTTGCATCAAAACATGATACCATTCTCTTAATGTTACCGCCTTTGCCTGCCGCATCCCATCCCTCATAACAGATAATAAGCGGAATCTTCTTTTTGTAGAGCTTATATGAGAGCTTAAGAAGCTTATCCTGAAGCTTGTCAAGCCTCTTATGATATTCCTTCTCTGAAAGCGTACAGTCAAGGCTTACATCCTGAATAAGCGGCTTCCTGACAAGTTCAAAATCCATCTTTGACACAGGTATTCCCCTGCCTTCTATAGAATGTATACCATCCTTTTCTACTTTACGGCACAGCTTTTCAAGACGCTTGACAACTGTCTCGAGCACTTCTTTGAGAGCCACGTCTCTTTCCATTCCTGATATTACATTCCAGCCCGCATATTCAAAGTTCGTCTTCTCAAGCATAAAGTCATATTCTTCCTTACATACGGCATATGCTTTGTTCTGCTTCCAGTCATGTGCACTTACGCGCCACTTTGTTGCTTTGGATGCTTCAAGCTCATTAAGCCTTTTGCTCTGTTCTTTTTTGGTTATATGCAGGAAGAATTTAAAAATAACATATGCATCATCCGTAAGCTGTCTTTCAAACACTTCTATATCCTTAGAATGACTTTCTTTACCGCTTGTCATCCAGTCATGGTACCAGCTTCTGTCAAATATAGCTATCTCGCCTCTTCCGGGTATCTTCATCCAGAATCTGTTCATGTATGGTTTTCTTGATTCCTCATCACTTGGAGATGTAATCGAATACATCTTCACGCCTCGCGGATCGAGATACTTAAGCAGCTTCCCTATAAGACTTCCCTTACCCGAAGCACTCCAGCCCTCAAATGCAATAATAACCGGAATTCCGGCCTTCTTAAGTCTCTGCTGGAGCTGTGCAAATCTGTCTCCCAGCTCATCAATCTCTGCTTTTATGCTGATCTCTTCATCCAGTGTATACTCTCTCTTTAAATCAATTTCCTCAAACATCGCTAATCTCCGTTCCCGCATCTAATTGCGCACGCAGCCTCTGCCACATAACATGGCTTTTCAATGTGTCTTTTTAATTATACCACTTTTAAGTCCACAGTAAACTATGAATCAAGCAGTGCCTTTACATCAAGCATTCCCCATCCCTGCTGCTCCTTTGGAAGTCTTATGGAAACTGCCGTGTCATGGAGGCGCATCTTCACCATTGCCGGCGTAAGATACGGCTTTTTCTGAAGCAGAAGGGCTATTGCCGCCGTAACTATAGGTGCAGCCATAGATGTGCCGGATTTCACGGTATAGCCGTCCCTCTTATTAGAACACGACACTATTCCGGAACCGGCAGTAACAATCTCCGGCTTGACAATACATGATTTTGTAGGCCCTCTTCCGGAGTAATTGGCATATTTTCTTCCACGTTCATCTGTATATATCCTGTCATCAAGTGACCCTACAGTTATTATCTTGCGGCTTATTCCGGGAACAGTCACGGTTCCACGTCCGGGTCCGTTATTTCCCGCCGCACTCACAACTGTTATACCACAGTCCCATGCCTCCTCAACAGCCTTTACCAGAACCGAATCTTCCCCCTGAGTCGATTCAGGTGTTGTTCCAAATGAAAGATTTATTATTCGTATTCCATATTCTTCCGCATGTTCAATGACCCACTTTATTCCTTCAACAACAGTCTTAGAGCTCCCTTCCCCATTTCTGTCAAGTACCTTGACTGCCGCAATATTACATCCGGGTGCAATGCCTCTGTATTTGCCGCGTGAAGCCGTACCGTCACCTGCTATTATTCCCGACACATGCGTTCCGTGTGAATTGTCATCATATGCATTAGAATGACCATTTATAAAATCTTTAAATACAGCTATCCTGCTGCCAAAATCTCTGTGTGGATATATTCCGGTATCAAGAACTGCTACCGTAATATGGCTGCCCGTCTGCCCATTTTCCAAAAAAATCACCCGCACATATAATGTTATAATAATAGTATATTACACATTATACGTGCGGGTGAACACATCTGCCCGAATATCAGTCCGTTCTTTGGTATCAGATTCTGTACCGGTTTTTATTCAAACTTAAACAGATGTCCTCCAATCTCTATACCTACGGCATCATCAGCATCGATAAATGTAGGAAGCCTGCCGTCCATCTCGGCTGCCGTCTCTCTGTCTGACCAGCCGCCGCCAACCTTATTGCCAAGTGATATCTTACTTCCGTTGCTCATTACAATCTTTATGCTCTTCTGGAACTTTGTGAACAGAGTCTTGTCATTGCCCCACTTTGTATAATCTGTATCAAATTCCATTGCAAATTCAGTATCGGTAAGTGTAACCTGTCTTATTCCGGTAACTGCGTAGTTACTTGTTATGTCCGGTGTGATATCAAGATTCTTTAATACCCTGTCTGCTACTGCCTGGCTCTCATCTGACTTAACAGTGAACTCCCATGTACCTTCATATCTGTTGCCTGTAAGCGGCTCCTTATCAGGGTTGTTCAGCACAAGGCGGTAATTCTTAAGCATATCTGTTGTGGAATTCTGATATACACCGCTGTTGGTCCTGGAATACTGTCTGTCCTGATTAGGTGATACGGATACCTGTATTCTTCCGTCATCAAGCTTTCTTATTGATGTTGAATTATACATCATTCCCGTTGTCTTGTTCTGGAAACACAGCTTCTCAAGAGCATCTGCATCCCTGCCCGGAACAACAGTTATATAAAATGCATTCGTATTGTCATAATCTGTTCTTGGTCCAAAGCCCATATTATCAATATATGCATCAGGATACTGCTCACTGAACTTAATCTTATAGCCTCCCGGATTAAGTGCATACTCATACTGTGATGAGCCGTCCGCGTACTTACCTTTCTCAACCTTCTTAAAGCTGCTGCTGTCAGCCGCCTTGCCCTGCGCAAGGATATCGGCAACGCTGTCATAACTGAAGCCTATACCTTTGGTTACTTCCCATGAATCCACAAAGTTTGTAAGTCTGACCTTCATATCCTTGCCGGCAAAGTCAACACTTGATGCTCTTACTGTAAGCTCAAATCTTGCCTCGGAAGGAACTGATGCATCATCAACCCTCTGTACCCATACGCCGGAAGAAACTCCCGAGCCGCTGATTGGAACATCATCTATAATTACCATTGCAGTCTCAAATCTCTGACGTGCGGGATATGATAACCTTGTCTCATCATTATATACAATAGGCTCTCCGTTCTTACTCTTAACAGCAAGTGTGATCACTGCCTGATGTGCCTCGGTTATCACATTTGTTGCCTCTACCGACAGTGCATCCGAGCTTGATACCGCTGTCTCGTTTACCTTCTGTGCTGCATCATATGAATAAACATTGCCATCCTCATCAACGCTCTGCCCCATGTGGTCTAATGATGATGCCGTGTTAGACATTGAATACTTTGCAACATACTGATTATATGCATAAACACTTCCCCCTGATACGGCAATAAGCACTCCTGCCACAACTGCCGCCTTAACGATATTGCCTGCTCCCTTATGCATCTTTACTACACTGCCTCGCTTTTCCTCTCTTCTTCGTCCCCTGTTATCTTCCTTTCTTGAAGTCATATTAAGCGTATCTTCAATCCAGGAATCCGGTGTCTTAATATCATCAAGTTCAGATAACCATTTCATTGCCCATTCCTCCTATCATAATCTTAAGCTTATCTCTTCCCCTTTTAAGAACCGACTTAATTGTATTCTCATTGGAGCCAAGCAGCTTTGCAATCTGTGCCACGCTGTACTCCTCATAATAGTAGAGATAAAGAACATCCTTATACTTATCCGGCAGCTTTTTTACCATAAGCAGGAGTTCCGATTCTTCTTCATACTCATCGCTCTTTCCCGAATGTATATCTAATTTTGTAATATCATCCTCAAGTGCGACCTTTCTGTTCCATGCCTGTCTGTGATAATCCGTACACTGGTGTATTGCAACCTGAATCAGCCATGCTTTAAGATATTCCTCCGTCTCAAAATGCTTTTCCGCGGTATAAAGCTTAATGAAGACATTCTGGAAACAATCCTTGGCATCTTCGGTATTTCCACACCGCATAATGCAGATTCTTGTTATCATGTCAGCATATTTTCTCATTGCCTGTTCGTAATCAAGTCCTGCATAGTAAGACCTGGCAGTGTGTGCCTCTTTTCGTTTTCCAAACATTGTCTGTCCCCCTTTCACTTACCATACGAAAATTTACTCCGCTAAGGTTGCACATATTTGAAAAATTTAAAAAAGCTGCACAAAACCGTCATTTTATCCATACGGCTTTGCGCAGCAGTCTGCCCTCGCAATTGTTCTATCTTACATTCTCATCATTATCTATGTGGATATCCTCACCGGCGATATGCAGTGTCACATTCTTCATGTGGATATCCTGTGCATTGCTTATTGTAAGTCCGCTGTCCGCGGTAATCTCCGAATCCTCAAGGGTTATTCCATATACCGTAGGCATGCCCTGCCCCTCAGGGAATGCAATTCCTTCTGCCTTGAAGGCTGTCTTAGCGCCAACGCAGGTGATATTCTTCATATTGACATTACGGAATACCGGAATATCTTCAGTACTCACAAACACATCCTCATCCTTCTTCTCATGCTCAAGCTTATAAAGAGAATATCCCATTGTAAATATTATTGCTTCACCTACAATGCCTGTCATATTGATATTCTCAAGATTAATATTCTCAACAATACCACCTCGTCCAAGCTGGCTCTTGAATCTTATTCCCACGTCAGTACCCATGAATGCACAGTTCTGCACATAAACCTCGCTCATGCCGCGTGACATCTCACTTCCGACAACAAATCCGCCATGTGCATGCATTACGGTACAATCATGGATATATACATACTTAGTAGGAGTCTTGATTCTGCGTCCAATCTCATTCTTACCGGACTTAAGACAGATTCCGTCATCACCTACTTCAAACTTTGTATTGTAAATCTCCACATACTGGCATGATTCAACATCTATACCATCACCATTCTGTGCATAATATGGATTCTTTATAAATGCGTTACTTACTGTAAGATTGGTACAAAGAAGCGGATGCACGTTCCATGCCGGTGAATTCTGAAGCGTAACTCCATCGATAAGCACTCTGTCACATCTTACAAAATTAACCATTACCGGCCTGTAAAAATCATAATGTCTTTCTGCCTTCTTAAGTGCATCCGGGTCATCCAAAGACGGTTCACCTTCCATGCAGCCGTCATATGAAGTAACTGTAGGAAACCACATTCCGCCTTCATTAGTCGGAATTACTGTATCAGGGCTTGTCGCAACAAACCTGTCCCACTGCCTCTGTGTAACCTTAAACTTCTTAAGAGGTCTCCACAGTTCTCCATTACCGTCTATTGTTCCTTCACCTGTTATGGCAACATTCTGCGCGTCTGCTGCCATTATCGGAGACACTGTCCTGATTCTCGGCTGTCCCTCATAATCTGAGATAATAAGCGGATATTCCTCCCTGTTCTTGTCAAACATAAGCACCGCACCATTCTCTACATGAAGGTCAACACCCGTAAGTATTCTTACCGGTCCCGTAAGCCACAATCCGGAAGGTACAATTACATGCCCACCGCCTTCTTCCGAGCATGTTCTTATTGCAGCATTGATTGCTTCTGTATTGGACACACGTCCGCCCGCTACAGCTCCGTAATCTCTTATATCATACTGTGCTTCCCTGAATACGGGACGTTCAACTTTAAAGCTTATATCCATCTTAATATCAGTCTCCATTCCAATGATTTCCTAATTGTTAAATTCATTTAATCCGATTACAATATCGCAATGCGGATTACTTATCAATCTTCTTTCTTGCCTCATCCGTTATGTCACGCTGTACGGCGACCTCATTCTCAATATTACGTGCAGCCTCGTTAGCTGTATATGCAGCCTCAACAACTTTATTAAGTACGTCGCTGACCACACCTGCCTTCTCCTGCTGTTTCTGTGCATTATCATAAATGCTGTGCATTGAATCTATTGCATCCTTTACCGATGACTGCACCTTGGCAATCGTGTCAGTTATCTCTCTTGATGACTTAGATGACTGCGCTGCAAGATTACGTACCTCGCCTGCCACAACCGCAAATCCTCTTCCCTGTTCACCGGCCCTGGCAGCCTCTATCGATGCATTAAGTGAAAGGATATTCGTCTTATTGGCAATTCCGCTTATTACAGTGACAAACTTCTCAATCTGTGCTGAAAGCTGTTCAAGCTGGTTTATCTTCTCAGATGCATCATTAACAACTTCATTCATGTCGCTTATCATCTTAAGAATCTCTTCTACACTTCCGATGCTGTCTCTTACCATATTAAGAGAAGTATCAGACGAATTAATAACGTCAAATGCATCCTTTTCAAGTCTGTCCTGTGACTCATCAAGTCCTTCCAGAATAGTTCCGAGTTCCTTAAATGAATTGTCTTCCATAGTAATCTCCAATCATCCTAATATCCGTTCATAACAATATATTACACAAATATTTCCAGCGCATCACTCAGATTACGCACACCTATAAGTTTGATTTTACCATTATCAGTAACATTTTTCAAGCATACCTCCGGCAAAATACACGTGTCAAAGCCAAGCTTAACCGCTTCATTAATTCTCTGCTGCGGCTGGCTTACCGCCCTTACTTCTCCGGCAAGTCCGACTTCTCCGAATATTATCGTTCCCGAATCTATCTCACGGTTTCTGAAGCTCGACACAAGCGCCATTACAATTCCAAGATCAAGTGCCGGCTCATTAACCTTAAGTCCGCCGGCAACATTTACATAGGCATCGCAGCCTCCGAGATGTATTCCTACCCTCTTCTCAATAACCGCCATAAGAAGATTGACACGGTTGTAATCTGTTCCTGCCGCCGTTCTCCTTGCCATTCCAAAACTGGAATCGCAGACAAGTGCCTGAACCTCAACAAGCATAGGTCTTGTTCCCTCCATAAGGCATACAACAACCGAGCCTGACGCACCCTCCGGCTTACCGCTCAGCATATACTCTGAAGGATTGGCGACTTCGTTAAGACCATTCTCTCTCATCTCAAACACACCAATCTCATTAGTGGAACCGAATCTGTTCTTGACACTTCTTACAATTCTGTATGCCGCATTGCGGTCACCTTCAAAATACAGCACTGTATCCACCATATGTTCAAGCACTCTCGGGCCCGCAACAACACCTTCCTTAGTCACATGGCCTACAATAAATATTGATATTCCCATGCTCTTTGCTATCTGCATAAGAACAGAAGTAGATTCCCTTACCTGGCTTACACTTCCCGGTGCAGAGCTTATCTCCTCACGATACATAGTCTGGATTGAATCGATTATTACGATATCAGGCTTAACTGACTTAATTGCCGACTCTACCGCCTCAAGATTCGTCTCGCACAAAAGCTGCATATTATCCGTAAAATCACCAATACGTCCTGCTCTTAACTTAATCTGCTTAAGTGACTCCTCACCTGATATATACAGTACATTCTTACCCGCTGCAGAGACATTGCGGCACATCTGAAGAAGAAGTGTTGACTTACCTATTCCCGGGTCTCCCCCTACAAGAACAAGAGAGCCTTCTACAATCCCGCCCCCAAGCACTCTGTCCATTTCTTCAAAGCCCGTAGGTGTCCTGTCCGCATCCTCAGTGCTTATATCCTTAAGTGTTACAGGGGCAGCAGACTCATGCAATGACGCCGCACGTCCCTTTGAAGTCTTTGCCCCTACAGGCTCCTCAACAAATGTATTCCACTCCTTGCATGCCGGACACTGCCCCGACCACTTGGCAGATTCATATCCGCATTCCCTGCAGAAGAAAGCTGTCTTACTCTTCGCCATTATTATCTCCATTCTATTACGCATATTGTCAAAAAAGGCTGCCACACTGACGCGACAGCCCTTTTAAACAATATATAAATCTTAAATATCTGATTATGCCTTAGTGATAACCACTGTTGTAGCGTTACCTTCCTGAAGATCTACACTTAACACAAGCTTACCGCCGATGTTAGTCTTCATCTTGCCTGCATAATCTCCGTTAACCGAGACCTCATACTCAGCTCCCTCTTCCATCTCAAGAGTAATCTGGGCATCATTATCTCCTTCTACCTTAAAGCTTGTCTCTTTCTCATTCTGTCTGAATTCATTGACAGCCGTTCCCGGTACGGACTCATATACGAACATTCCGTTACGCTCAAGCTTTGTAATCTCATTAAACGTCTTGACCTTATAGGAATCTCCGCAATATTCATAATCTGAAAGCTTTGACTTTGTATCTAACTTATAGTTACCGAAACTAAGTGTTCCGTCAGCTTCGGTACGGATAAGCTCTTTAACTACTGGCATCTATCTGTCCTCCTCTAATGCATTTTTAAACCTAGCTAAATTATACAATAAAATCGTCTGTATTTCTATCCTTTTATTTTAAATTTTTTGTGAAATCAGTATCACATTATAATAATTTCTGAAATATCAGGCGTCACATTCCCTGACTATCTGTTATAGCCTCTCTTGCGCTCAAAATCAAGCTTTCCATCCTTACATGTAACAAGGACACGGTTTCCCTGCTTAATTGTTCCTTCAAGAATCTTCTCAGCCATAGGGTCTTCAATCTCCGTCTGTATCGCTCTCCTCAACGGTCTTGCGCCATACTTGGAATCATATCCTTTGTCGATTATATATTGCTTTGCCTCTTCAGTGAGTTCAATTGAAATCTTCATCTGCTCAAGAGTTCTTGCATTAACATTCTTAATCATGATATCAACAATCTTCTCCATGTGGCTCTTATTAAGAACATGGAACACAATTATCTCATCAATACGGTTAAGGAATTCAGGCTTGAAGAGTCTTCTTACCTCTTCCATCACACGGCCCTTCATCAGCTCATGATTCTGCTTCTCATCGCTGCCTACATTGAATCCAAGCGTCTTAGGTGCAACAATATTCTCAGCTCCGGCATTGGATGTCATTATGATTACCGTATTCTTAAAATCGACAACTCTTCCCGTAGAATCAGTTATATGTCCATCATCAAGCACCTGAAGAAGTATGTTAAATACATCCGGATGTGCCTTTTCAATCTCATCAAAAAGTATTACGGAATATGGATTACGGCGTACTTTTTCACTAAGCTGGCCGCCCTCATCATATCCTACATATCCCGGAGGTGAACCAATTATCTTAGAAACCGTATGCTTCTCCATATACTCAGACATATCAACTCGTATGAGTGCACTCTCACTTCCAAACATTGCGTCTGCAAGTGCCTTGGAAAGCTCCGTCTTACCTACACCTGTAGGTCCTAAGAACAGGAATGAACCTATAGGTCTCTTAGGATCCTTAAGTCCTACACGTCCACGCCTTATAGCCCTGGCAACGGCCGTTACCGCTTCATCCTGACCGACAACTCTTGCATGAAGAGTCTCCTCAAGCTTCATAAGCCTCTCTGACTCTGCAACTGCCAGCTTCTGTACCGGAATCTTAGTCCACATTGCAACAACATCAGCAATCTCATTCTCACCCACAAAAAGCTGCTGCTCTGTCTTAGTCTTCTCCCATTCTTCACGGCTTTTCTTAACCTTTTCACGAAGCTTATTCTGCTTTTTCTTTATCTCTCCTGCATCCTCATATGCCTCATGGCGTATGCAGTCTTCTTTTTCATTCTCAAGCTGTGATATCTGGCTCTCAAGCTTCTTAATTGAATCCGGCATTGAGTATGATGAAAGCCTTACCCTTGAAGCTGCTTCATCTATAAGGTCTATAGCCTTATCAGGAAGAAATCTGTCATTAATATATCTTGATGACATCTTTACTGCTGCTTCAACCGCCTCGTCAGTAATCGTTACCTTATGGTGTTCCTCATACTTAGGTCTGAGACCCTTGAGTATAAGAACTGCCTCTTCTTCTGAAGGTTCTTCAACCCTTACCGGCTGGAATCTTCTTTCAAGCGCCGCATCCTTCTCAATGTACTTACGATACTCTTCAAGTGTTGTCGCACCAATAAGCTGTATCTCACCTCTCGCAAGTGACGGCTTAAGTATATTGGATGCATCAATTGCTCCTTCCGCACCGCCGGCTCCGATTATTGTATGGAGTTCATCGAGGAACAAAAGCACATTACCTGCCTGCTTTACTTCAGCAATTACCTTCTTTATTCTCTCTTCAAATTCCCCACGATACTTGGAACCTGCAACCATGCCTGAAAGATCAAGCGTTACAAGTCTCTTGTCCTTTATTGTGTCAGGCACATCGCCTGCGGCTATCTTGGCAGCTATGCCCTCAGCAATTGCAGTCTTACCAACACCCGGTTCGCCTATAAGGCACGGATTATTCTTAGTACGTCTGCTTAATATCTGTATTACTCTCTCGATTTCTTTTTCTCTTCCTATGACAGGGTCAAGCTTACCTTCCCTGACAAGCTGTGTCAAATCTCTGCTATACTGATCGAGTGTCTGCGTACTGTTCTTTCTGTCTCTCGGCTTTCCATTCTGGAAATCTTCTTTGTAATTGCCTGTATCTTCGCCCATGGCCATCATAAGATCTACATAAAGCTTTTTGATATTGACACCTATTGTGTTAAGAAGCCTTGCTGCAACACTGTCTGACTCCTTGATTATTGCAATAAGAAGATGCTCTGTTCCGATAAGCGGAGACTTAAATCTAATCGCCTCTCTTGAAGCTGCCTCAAGAATTCTTCTTGCCCTCGGTGTGTAACCTGACGGTTCCTTAACACCAATCCCGTCATCAGGTGTTATCAGCTGGTTAACGAGATCAATTATCCTTTCTTCGTCAACATCGTGTCTTTCAAGCACCGCAGACGCAAGCGAATCCTCTGTCTGAAGAAGTCCGATAAGTATATGTTCTGATCCTATATACCCGTGTCCAAGCTGGACTGCCACAAGCCCTGCAGCCTGCAGCGCCTCTTCTGCTTTCTTTGTAAATCTGCTCTGCATATATTCATCTCCATTCTTATACTATTTGAGGAAGATTATTCCTTATAAATGTTGCTCTCGCAACTTCAAGCTCAGTAAGCTCCAGCCTGCTGTTGCAGGCAAGCTGCAGATTATATGGCTGTATTCCTATCATAAGCTGATATACGGAATACCCTTTTTCAATATTATCTCCAAACATGCCGAGTGCAAGCCCCATTCTGAATTCAGACAGCAGCACAAGTGCATCCTTAAGCGACAGCTTCCTTGCATATCTTAACACTCCGTATGACCTGTAAGCCGCATCCTCCGCTGCTGCCTGCTGAAGCTTCATATACTGCTGTCTTCCAAGACGCTCCTGTTCAATTATCTGCCCTGCTATGTTATCAAGATTATCAATCAGTTCCTGTTCGGTAAGCCCAAGCGTAGTCTGATTGGATATTCTGTATATATCCCCCGGTGAAGAACTTCCCTCACCAAACACACTTGTCATCTTAAGTCCGAATCTTCCAAGCTCACCTATAATTCCTGCAAGCTGCCCCGTACCCGACAAAGCCGGAAGGTGAAGCATATATGACGCTCTCATTCCTGTTCCCACACTTGAAAGACACGTTGTCAGATATCCGTACTTCTCGTGGTATGCATACGGTACATGCCTGCCTATTATATCATCTGCCGATGAAGCCTTTTGGTACGCACTCTTCATATCTCTGCCTGAGACAAAGCTCTGTATCCTTATATGGTCTTCTTCATTAATCATAACTGATACATCTTCTTCAGGTGATACAAGTCCCGCAGCATACTTCTGCTCCATAAGGAATCTGCTTATTGTATGCCTCTCTTCCATCGCATGCTTCTGATATTCGTTAAGATCCTTAAAATTATATCCTGTGTAATCTGCAAATTCCATACACCCGGATAACTCTGTCATAGTCTTATCTATCATGTCAGAAGCTGATTTCCCATCCAGCTTCAATGAGAAATTATAATCCCTGATATTCCTTGCAAGCCTGACACGGCTCGATATTACGACATCACTGTCAGGCCCATTATTCTCAAACCATCTGGCCATAATTATCTCCATTCCCACACGTTAATTACCATTCCGTAACTCACGTATCCTGTCTCTTAACATGGCAGCATCTTCATAATTCTCAAGTTCAACTGCCTCTTTCAGCTTAGCCTGAAGAAGATCTATCTCTTCTTCTGTATTAATCCCATCATCACCTGTCTCATCAGCCGTATCAGCCATCGGTGCCTCAGCATATTTCTTGCCTGTATGAATATTGCTTCCGTGTATCTTTCTTATGTTATCGTCTATAAGCGGTCCGAATACATTGTAGCACTCTGCACACCCGAACTTGCCAACCCGTGTAAACTCTTCAAAATTCATTCCGCACTTAGGGCATACAATATGTGCCATCGGGTCATCCGCCGTACCGGCATCAGCTCTTCCTGCCGCAAAAAGTCCAGTCAGGAACTTTGCAAATGGCATATCGGCACCAAACATGCTTCCATACTCTGCCGGCATAAGCTTTGATGCACACTCACTGCATATGTGGTGCTCGCTTCTGACACCGTTAACAAGTTCCGTATAATGAATCGTTGCTTCCCTTTCATTACATCTCTCACAAAGCATAACGCTCAACTCCTATTTTATATAGTCATCAATAATATTATCAACCATCGTATGAATCTCATCCTTAGTTATGCACTTGCACATAGCCTGTGCTATTACGACCCTGAGCTGCTTCTCAAGCCTCTCCAGCGCCTCGAGCTTATCAGAATCAACGGCTATGATTGCGCCATGTCTCCTGTCAAGCTTAATATAACCTTCCTGCTTAAGTATAGTATATGCTTTATTAACTGTGTGCATGTTGATTCCGACATCATCCGCCATCTGCCTTACTGAAGGCAGCGAATCCCCCTCTTGAATCTGTGATGTTGCAATTCCCAGAATAATCTGATTACAAAGCTGCATATACAATGCTTCATCACTGTTAAAATCTACCGTTACAACAATCATTGCCTGCACCTCCCAGTATCTTTTGTTATATATATGCTATAACAAGAAAGGCATTTTGTCAATATATCCCGGTGCATGAGTAATAATTCTCTCCTGCACCGGCAGATATATTAATAAATGCCTTTTTTACGGCAGACATACAGCTGTCCAAAATATACCACTGCAGCAATCATAAGTGCTGCAAGAAGCGACACCGTGTTGCCTGCAAATACATGAAAAAGCCTGTATGTGAGCCATGCTGCGATTCCCATTACAACTGAGCAGATAAGCGGAACCACATAAGTTATTTTGATTTCCTGTCTGTAACCTATTTCATTATACAGCTCTATAAGATTCAGTATAAATATTATTACCGGAAATGATGCACTTCCTATTACAAGCGCATATATTCCAAGTCTTGTAAACTTAAGAAGTCCCCATGTCAGAACTATATGGACAATAAGTGAAATAAACGAATGTCTCACCGGAGAATTAATCCTGTCAATTCCCTGCAGCGCAGATGAAGTAACTGTTGACATTGTGTAGAACACAACCGCAATTGCGCCTATCTTAAGCATCATTGCACCCTCAGCGCTGTTATATCTCGGAAATAAAAGCTGTATTATCGGGGCACCAAGCATTGTAAGACCGATAAATGACGGAATAGCAATCATCATATTAATCTTTATCGTCGCTTCAATCTTGCTTCTTATATCATTAATCTTGCCCTGTGCATACGATGCCACAACACTCGGAAGCATTGATGACGACATTGCAGATGCCACACCCATCGGAAGATTAATAAGCATTATATAACTTGAATTGTAATTACCGTTCGTCTTGGATATCACATCCGAAGCAGTTCCTATTGACTTCATGATATTGGCATACATAATATCATCAATTGCCGCACTGATCTGATAAAATGTCTGGCCTATCATTATAGGTATAGCAGTAAGAGCAATCAGCCTGCAAAGCTCTGCCGTTGTCTCAGTGGCTCCCCATCTGTCATGATTCATCTTTCTTGTAAATGCAGGCCGGTACACCATATACACAAAGCCTACAAACAGCAGTGCAGTAAATGCACCCATTGCCGTACCAAGTGTTCCACCCGCCGCACCATATGCCGCAACATCCGAAGCACCTTTGTAAGCCTTTACAAGAAGATACCCTGCAAGCACGCTCACTATTGCATTGATAACCTGCTCCGCAAGCTGGGATACGGCAGTTGGAATCATCGTCCCATGTCCCTGAAAGAAACCACGGAACACTCCGAGCGCCGCAACTATAAGGACTGTGGGTGCAAGCACACGAAGAGGCATTGACACTCCCGGATAGCTGCCTGCATATACGACATTTTCAAGGAAATCCGCGCCAAAGAATATGAGAAGTGCTGCCGCACCACCTGTACATAATGACAGAAGCAGTGCTGTTTTGAACACTCCGAAAGCATTACTGTACTGTTTTTCAACAAGTCTTGCCGAAACCAGCTTTGATACTGCCATTGGCAGCCCGTAACAGGATATTATAAGTGCAATATTATAAATATTATATGCGACACTATATATTCCATTGCCTTCACTGCCAATAATATTAAGGAGCGGTATTCTGTATACCATTCCGATTATCCGAACCAGAATTCCTGCCATGGCAAGAATTCCACCATGAATTATGAACTTTTTTCCTATACTGTTATTCTCAGACATGGCCAGTCTCTCCGAACCTTTATCACTTAATTGCAAAATCTGCAAGATACCACTTGCCGCTCTGCTTTACAAATACATATGAAAGGTTAGTATCATAAGTCTTATCGCCTGTATTCCAATTAACATACAAATCAAAATGGACATCACAGGAGAAGCAGTCATCTGAATACTTAACAAAATTGCTTATCTCATTGGATTTGAACTCATATGTATAATTCTTACCCCAAAGGAACGCCCATACAGCCGGAATGTCACTTACATACTTTTTGGCATTACCTGTCATATAACTCTTAAGACGTGTAAGGCTTCCTTTATTAATGATATATTTACCATATTCAATATTAATATTCTTAATATTGTCACGCTGGCCTGCAAGGAGTTCATCATCTGAAGGATATGCTGCCGTATATGTTCCATCAGCACTATCATCTTTCTTAAGTTCGAGCTGCCTGCCATTAAGGACAGCCGTAATCTCCGGTTCAGCCATAAGTCCCTCAATCCTGTAGACATTATTACACGGAACCTTAACATAATCGCCGACATTCTTTGCTATCTCTACAGGTACATCCTGTTTCCGGATAATATCTTCTCCTGCCTGCTTTCCGTTAATTGTAACAACTGCATCTGAAGGAGCTGTTATCGTAATTGCATTATCTTTGCCAAGGAATTCGCCGAATGTAACTGCATCAACAGCCCATACTGAGAATCCTCTTCTGTTCTTGCCCGTCTCCTTAAGAGACACCTTGGCAATATTCTTGTCATCTGACTTTACAAGATATACCGGACTATCATTGGTATATTCGCCACTTTTTCTTGCAAATGTAAGATTGCCGTTTACGGTATTCTCAAGATATTTTCTCACATTATCAACATCTTCATAAGGACTTACTTCTCCGGCATTCTGATTAACAAGATTATCAATATTCTCAGATGAGAATTGTGTCCTGATTATATTATCCATTGCCACATCCGGCATACCTTTTTCATACGCACCAAGCAATCCGTACACCCATATCAGGCCTATAACAATAAGTCCGGCAAGTACGCCCGAATATATTGCCAGGAACTTCCAGTAGCCTTTAAGCCTTCTTTTCTTCTTATATCTTCTATCTGACTTCTTATCTTCGATCATCTGCTTATCCCTCTTATTTTACAAGAAATGCCGTAGGACACTGTCTTGGTCCTGTTGGCGAATATGGTGTGTTAATTACCGAGCCTTCATAATACATCTGTGTTGATGTTCCGCCATCCATAGTAGACGCATTAACGGCTCCGTACTGCTGCATTATATAGAGAAGATCCGCAAATGACGCCCCGAGGCTGTTAGCCTGACGTCCGTCTATTGCAAGCAGAAGAACTGCGCCATCCGCTCTCTGACCTACAGCAGTACGCGGATTAAGTCCTCCGCCTACACCTGATACATCCTGTGCCTCGCCATTGATAATAAGAAATGGTCCTATGCTGCTGCTTATACTTACACAGTCACGCATCCCCATATCAAGAGCCTGCTGTCCTGTCATGTTACCTACAACAAGTATGTTATCCTTTGTAAATCCCGTAACATGGCATCTTGTAGCTGTATCCCCGTTAACAATCCTGCCATCTGTCATTACAAGACCTACAGGCATAGCAGTATATGTAAGCTCTCCGTCAACAAATTCTCCTCCGTTGACACCGCCCACTGCATTATACCGGGCTGCTATCTTGGCAACGACCTTACCGTCTCCCTCAAAGAACTGCGGAACTGTTCCCACAAACACCCTTGAAGGATCCTTAATAATCATAAGCTTGCCGCGATAGGTTGTTCCCTTAATATCAACAATCTCTATATCCTGACTCTGTTCTTCGCTCTCATCAGAAGAATCTGTTCCCGATGCCATTGTCACAAGGCTTGTGTTTGTAATGACATCAGTATCTTTTATTGAATTCTTCTCTATGATAGCCTTCACCTCATCCTCTGAGAAGAACCAGTTGGCAATGAATCCAATGGCACTTGTCTCTCTGAGTGACATAACAAACTGTTCCTGTGCAGTCCTGGACGGACCATATACAACAACACACATAAGTGCATATATTCCTCCGCACAGTATCACCAGCGTTACGATTATCGTAAGAAATACCTTTCCTATAGCACTAAGAACTCTTCCGGGCTTTCTGTCCTTTCCATCGTCCTCCGGGTCAAGCAGCTGTGAGTCATCCACTTCAAACAGTTCTACTTCTTCCCTCTTCCTTCGTCTGTTCTCTGACATTACATTTCTCTCTTTCTATTTTCTGAATACCCATCTTCTCTGTATCTGAAAACTTATTAAAAATAATATTGTGTCTATAACTGCTTTGGACACCACAGTAAGCACGCCGCCCAATGAAAGCACATCTGTTACCATCCACACAAGGTAGTATGAAACCAGCATCTGTATAACACAGAGTATATAGTATCTTACGAGTGACTTTCCAACGTTGCCGTCATCCTTAAAAACTGCTTTTCTGTTCATCGTATAATTAAACAGTGATGATATAATTCTGGCAGTCACAGTTGCCGTAAATACAGCCGTCTTAGTCTCCATGACCTTAACACACAGCCATCTGATTATTGCAAACGCTCCAAGGTCGATTCCTGATGATGCAAGTGAGCTGGCCATAAACTTAAGTATCACGCCATATATCTTGAATGAATCCCTGAAAGGGTGAAAATGCGTTGAGGCATTCTCTTCTATGTACACAGTCTCTATAGTAACTTCACTGTACCCTATTCCAAGTCTTCCCATCTCAAGCAGCATATTGGTCTCATATTCAAACCTCTCACCGCTTATTCCTGCAAATGTCTTAAGATACTCAGCAGGTATTGCCCTGAGTCCTGTCTGTGTATCATGTATATTGATTCCACATGCCGTCCTGAATACAAAGCTTGTTATATTATTGCCAAATCTGCTCTTAAATGGTACATTATCTCCGGAAAAATCTCTTGAACCAAGTATAACCTTATCCTTAGATTCCAGCATGGCATTAACACACTTCATTATATCTGATGCCTGATGCTGTCCGTCACCATCAACAGTCACAACACCATCTATGTCCGGTCTGTTCGCCAGACAATATTCAAATGCTGTCTTAAGTGCACGTCCCTTGCCTTTGTTAACCTCATGGTTAAGCATAGTGCACTGCGGATATTCCCTGACCCTGTTAAAAGGTTCCATATGCCCGCTGTCACTTCCGTCATTCACGAGAATGATATCTTCAAATCCATGCCGGATTAACGAATCCACCACCCTGACAAGCTTCTCATCCGGATTAAGTGATGGAATTATGACTGATATATTCTTCATATTGCCTCATTTCTGCAATGTTGATGCTATGTTTTATGTTGCTGCACATACTCTATTATTTTATAACATCTTATACTTTTTTGCAAGAAAGTTGTAACACTGACAAGCCGCCTGCCATATTAATGTATTGTAAACATAATAATCTCCCTGGGAGGATTTAACATGAGTGATTTAGCAGCAACAAACTGTGGATGCAACAGCTGCGGATGTGGCAGTAACTGTGGAGGATTCGGTAACAATTCATGTCTGTGGCTCATCCTCATTCTCTGCTTCTGCGGATGTGGCAACAATGGTCTCTTCGGTAACTGCGGCGGATGTGGCTGCGATGACGGCTGTGGAAGAAATGGCGGCTGCGGTGACAATTCATGCATCTGGCTCATCCTCATTCTCCTCTGCTGCGGTGGCTGCGGCTGCTAATTTTGTAAAATTACAGCTGCACCACAACTGCATAAGCATCTTTGAAAAAATGCACCGGCATCGGTCCGGTGCATTTTTTGTTTATTTATTCAAAAAATACACTGACTTTTTCATCAGCAGCTTTTGTATTGCAGTCTTTGGCGTTATCTTCCCCGGTTCCGTGTACCATAGAAAGCTTCACTTCATTTTCAATCACATCTCCATATTTCTCCTGCCGGCACTGCGCATCTATCTCATAAACCGCATTGCCTTCAATAATGTAATTCTCATTCAACTGCCATACCTCTTTCCACAAATACTGTCAATATTATTATATGTTCACTGTTCTATGAATGTAATATATCGAATATAAATGATACAAGCAGACAGATATGGAGCATGTATGGGATGTCAGACAACCATGCCAATGACTGAGTTTGATATTATAACCACAGACGATACCACACAGATGATGAAAGCAATTATTCCGTACATTGACTTTCCTCTTCAAAAAAATATGGCCATAATGATAAGAATCAAAGAACTTCAGGATACCATACGCTGCTACAGCAGCAGCCAGTGCATATTTCTCAACAAAGCCTCGTGCGGAAGCAATGATATGATGGATGCTTTATGTAAGTACGGTCCACCCGATATTGCTTCAGGCATAAATACAATCCGTCAGATGTCACAATTCTCTGATATTATGAAAATGTACAATGATCTGGAACAGTCTTCCGGTAATGTCATGAATGATGCTGCATCACAGGACACTAACGAATCCTTCAATACCCCTAAGGACAACATTGACAATATTGGGAATATGGACAATATGGAACAGAATCCACAAATGAAGAATATAATGAATATGATGAATGATACAGAGAGCTTAATGGATGACAGCCAGCGCAGTCTCTATAATGAGTATCTCGAACAGCTTGATGATATCATTGCAAAATCTGAACAGGCGGAGGACTAGATAATGGAAAATATTCCAAACATTGACCCTAAAAAAATGGCATTAATCAATGAATTTAAAAAAATGGCTGAAGGCAAAAGCAGTAATGAAATGCTGCCGCTCCTTCTTGCAGTCTCAAAAAAGTCAAAATCACTTGGATTAAAATTCTCGAACGAAGAAATGAAAATAATAATTGATTCGCTGATGTCGGAGGCAACGCCTGCACAACGCCAGCAAATCAATATGATGTTAAACATTATGAATCAGTAGAAATATGACAGCTGCTATCCATGCAGCCATTATTACCGGCACGCCTATTGTAAACTTCGCGTGCTTTGTCTTATGGTGAAATACTTTCATACCGGCATAAGCACCTACCGGGCCGCCCGCAAGGGCAAGCCCGATAAGCGTTGCTTCCGGTATACGCCATTGTCCCTTAACTGCTTTCCTCTTATCCATTCCATACGCTGCAAATGCTATAAGATTAATCAGTATAAGCCAGATAATGGCAATTATTATCAATATCTGTCCGAATGTCATGGTGTATATGCCTTCGGCTTACTTTGCAACGATGTTGACAATCTTGCCCGGAACATAGATTTCCTTGATAATTGAGCCTGTAAGCTTATCACCAAGCGCTGCCTTGCCTGCTGCAAGCACATCATCCTTAGCTGCGTCTGCTGCGATTGTAATTACAGTCTTTGTCTTGCCGTTAAGCTGTACAGCAATCTCAACCTCATTATCCTTCATTGCATCTTCATCATACTCCGGCCATCTGTTGTTCTCGAATACGCTTGTATCATGTCCGAGTACCTCCCAGAGTTCCTCAGCTACGTGAGGTGCAAACGGAGCAAGAAGTGTTACCATTATCTCAAGAGTCTTCTTATCTATTCCGCCCTGCTTCTTGGCAAGCTCAATGAACTTATTGTTGTATTCCATGAAACCGCTTATTACAGTATTAAGGCTGAAGCTTTCAAGACGCTCAGTAATATCATGAACCATCTTATGCTGAAGCTTTGTACACTCATCTGTCTCAGGAACATTCTTGCCGGCATTCTCATGTACAAGATTCCAGAAACGTGTGATGAATCTGCGGACACCGTCAATACCTCTGTCATCCCACTCTGCATCTGTCTCAGGTGGTCCTACAAAGAGCTCATACATTCTCAGTGAATCACAGCCGTAGTCATTAACAAGTGTATCAGGCGATACAACATTGCCCATTGACTTACTCATCTTCATAGCCTTAGTACCATACTTCTCAATATCATCAGGCTTCTTGCAGATCATACCCTGATTAAAGAGCTTCTTGAATGGCTCGTCAAAGTCAATAACTCCGATGTCATGAAGGAACTTTGTGTAGAATCTTGAATACAGAAGATGAAGAACTGCATGCTCTACACCACCGATATACATATCTACAGGAAGATACTTATCAGCCTTCTCACGGCTTACAAGCTCCTTATCATTCTTATTGTCAACATATCTTAAGAAATACCATGAAGAACCTGCCCACTGAGGCATTGTATTAGTCTCTCTCTTAGCAGGCTTGCCACAGCATGGACATGTTGTATTAACCCATTCATCAATTGCAGCAAGTGGTGACTCACCTGTTCCTGTAGGCTCATACTTCTCAACCTCAGGAAGAAGAAGCGGAAGCTGATCCTCAGGTACAGGAACACAGCCACAGTCAGGGCAGTGTACTATAGGAATCGGCTCACCCCAGTATCTCTGTCTTGAGAATACCCAGTCACGAAGCTTGTAGTTCGTTGTCTTTCTTCCGAAGCCCATCTTCTCTATCATAGCAGGAGCTTCCTTCTTAAGTACTGAAGATTCCATGCCGTTCCAGTCGCCTGAATTAATCATTGTTCCGGCAGCTTCTGTATATGCTTCTGTCATGTTCTCGATTTCCTTACCATCCTTGGCAATTACCTGGATGATTGGAAGGTCGAACTTCTTGGCAAATTCAAAGTCTCTGTCATCATGTGCAGGTACACACATAATTGCGCCTGTACCGTAATCAGCAAGTACATAATCTGAAAGCCAGATTGGAACCTTAGCTCCGTTCAGAGGATTAATAGCATAGCTTCCCGTGAACACACCTGTCTTTTCCTTATCCTGCATTCTGTCGATATTAGAACGTGTTGATGCTCTGTAAATGTAATCGTCAACAGCCTTGCGTGTCTCATCCGTAGCAAGCTGCTTAGCCATCTTATGCTCAGGAGCAAGCACCATGAATGTTGCACCATAGAGTGTATCAGGACGTGTTGTATATACAGTTATGCTGTCATCTGTTCCTTCAACCTTGAAATCAACCTCTGCACCGTATGAACGTCCGATCCAGTCTGTCTGCATCTTCTTAACCTTCTCAGGCCAGTCAAGCTTGTCGAGATCATCAAGAAGTCTGTCTGCATAAGCTGTAATCTTAAGCATCCACTGCTTAAGATTCTTCTTGGTAACAACTGAATGACATCTCTCACAGCATCCGTTTACAACTTCCTCGTTAGCAAGACCTGTCTTACATGATGGACACCAGTTAATAGGCATCTCCTTCTCATAAGCAAGACCAGCCTTGAACATCTTAACGAATATCCACTGTGTCCACTTATAGAACTCAGGGTCTGTTGTGTTAACTTCCATATCCCAGTCATATACTGCTGAGATTTCCTTAATCTGTCTCTTTATATTAGCAACATTGCTTGCTGTAGATATCTTAGGGTGAACTCCTGTCTTAATAGCGTAGTTCTCTGCCGGAAGACCGAATGCATCCCAGCCCATCGGATGAATTACATAATATCCGTGGAGCATCTTGTAACGGCTCCATACATCACTGATAACATATCCTCTCCAATGTCCTACATGAAGACCACTTCCTGACGGATATGGGAACATATCAAGACAATAATACTTTGGCTTCTTGCCATCGTTCACGTTAATCGGCTTTGCCTGCCAGTTACCGCGCCACTTTTTCTCTACTTCCTTATGGTTATAACGTACTTCTGCCATAACACTCCTCCTATATTCTGGCTATTTCCAGCGAAAAATCGCATTTGGGCGCAATACACCCGAATACCATAAAACACATAAAAACATTTTATCATATGACTTTGAGAAGTCAAGAAAAAACCGTAAGCAATCATACTCACACTTTCACAACATTACGTCACCAGGAGTGTGTTATACATTACATCATCATATTTATTTTGCAATGTTGGTTCATATACCAAACTCCGTAAAATCATACCAGCGTCTGCGAATATCTCATCCAGCTCTTCTGAGCCGCCTTCAAGATACTCTTCATATGCAGCTGTCATAATGGTATTATATATAAGTACTGTGTCAAGGGCATATAAAGTCACGTCAAGTCCGAATGCAAATGCAGCAAGAAGATGTGCCGCATCTATGCCTGCCAACAGACCGTCGCTGTATCCCCCTGATATCTTATATTCTCAATTACTTTGCAACAGACATGATGATAATTAATTAACAGACATGAAGGAGTTGTAGGTTGTTGGGAGTCCAAAAGTATAATCATAATTGAATATAACAGTAGTTTTTGTTTTATGCCTGATGAAGCACTATTCAACAACCATCGTAATAACTTCTAAATTTCCAGCTCATTTACATAATATCCGACCAAAATGGAATAGGTGTAATATTTTCAAAATCTATTTCATTTTGTGTTTTATTGCCAAATTCAACATATAAATAATCCTCTAAATTTTTACCATAGTATATAATATCAAGGCCATGTATGGAAATTATTGGTGGATTTCCATCTGATATCATCGGCATATATCGATGAGCATATATTGGTAAGAGTTTAGGTGCTTCCTTAAGTCGTTCTCTTACTTTTTTCGAGATGACTGCCTCATCCTCAGGTTCCTCGCCCCAATTATCGCACCAATAGACTTCTTCTGCCATTTTATAAATATAAGATAATGGCTTATTTATAATATTTTTTATAAACAGCACATTATCCTCTTGCATATTTCTCCAATTATAAAATCCTTTTGAAATCGGTAATGCCCTCATTAAGAATTCTCTTAGGCTACCAGGGAATTTAATCTGATAAATATTTTCTATTCGCTTCAATTCATCTAAAGTAAGTCCTCTCTCGAATTCAATTCCTTTCGTTTTTAATAAATTCAAGCTATTTTCATACATTAACTATTTTCCTCTTTCTATTCAATTTGTACAAATGTATAATAGTGGTCATCTGTATACCAAACAGAACCATCATCACCAATTACAATTCTCTCAGCACCTCTATTCTGTCCTTTGACATATAGGTTAATATCATATTCTTTATAATTAACTCCTTCTGGCAGCTTCTGTGCTCCATCTTCCAATGGTGTATTTTTATATGTTCGTCCTCCTTTATATCCCTTAGGCGGTGCACCATTATTAGCTTTCACTTGTTTTGCTATATCTCTTGCTTTATCTGGTATTGCCTTACTACCACCCTCACTCCGGCCTGCTTCCTGCATTCCTGTGTCATAGTTCCAGGCTGTCTCGCTCTTGTTGGTTCCTCCTGCCTTTATCTCGCCGTTCTTTACCTTTACCCATGTCTGGCTGCCGTCTGCATTTGTCTTTGCATACCACTCATTGCCATATCTGTCTGTGCCGCAGTAGTTATCCTCGCTGTTTGCAAGTTTCTCAAGCAGCTGCCTGTTCTCCGTGGTATCCTTAAGCTTTCCTTCGCTGTCGCCAAATATCTCCCCTGTTTTTATACCGCTGTCCGGATATCTGTTACCCCTGTCCTGTCTTTCTGATGATTCTGTCCACCATCGTGCTGTGCTTATGAGTTCACCATAGTACTGCGCCATTACAAGCGATGTGAAACCATTTGCTGCCGTGTCTGCGAATATCTCATCCAGCTCTTCTGAGCCGCCTTCAAGATACTCTTCATATGCAGCTGTCATCTCTACTGCCCTGCATGTCATGTAGAGAATAAGACCTGCTGATACTGCTATTGCAAGAGGTGACATCATCCATGCAGCTGTCATAAGGGTATTATATATAAGTACTGTGTCAAGGGCATATAAAGTCACGTCAAGTCCGAATGCAAATGCAGCAAGAAGATGTGCCGCATCTATGCCTGCCAGCAGACCTCCGCTGTATCCCCCTGATATCTTATATTCACCCGAACCTGTTGACATGTCAAGTATTATGTATCCTATACCGCTCCAGCCGCATGTCTCTATGCTGCTTTCAGGAATTATGATGTCCTTTGTTCCGTCAGCGGTGATTTTTCTGATATCAGCCGCCGTGCTTTCAGAAATCGAAAGGCTCCCGGTAATCTCATCAATGTTGTCATGCGTGATACGCACCAGCTTCTTTCCTTCCGCCTCCGCAAGTGAGAATAATGACATTGTTGATATTCCTTCAGTTCCACAGAATTCCTTTATAACCATGCCTTCCAGTGCTGATGAAGCCATTCCTGTGGCGAGCATATACTGGTAACGTGCATTACTGTCTCCAGCAGTGGCACAGTTTCCGGCTGCCACATCTGTATACATCCTGTATGTCCCGTCAGCATCACGGATGCATCCAGTTATCACTACTTCAGGAATAGTATTCACCCGCACATTGGCATATCTTGCAGCAAGCTGTGACAGCGCACCTGTCTGTGCAAGATATGATTTCCCCATATAATCAAGAAGCAGCCCTGCATTTTCTGACTGATACAGGCTGTCTGCTGTTACACTGCCATACCTTTCATTACATCTGTCCGCTGCTCTCTGCAGTTCATATACGTTCTCGTTACCCTGGTCACTCACTACTGCATAAATTCCGCCACTCTCTACACACTTTATGGATGTATAGTCATGTCCGTATGAATGAACTGTTATGATAAGCTCATTCATGTCTCCTGCTAATTCATCCCCCATGTTCCCTGCACACATGATGTATTCCTGTGCGGTATTCCCTGTACCATACAGAAGTACCGGCACATATGTTTCATTTTCTGTTCTGCTGTAATCAAGGATAAGTGGATTATTATATAATTCTTTTATGCTTTTTGTAACGCAGATTCCATTCAGTGACACAGATACTGTATCTTCCTCAATGCCAGACTGCTCTATGTTCTCATAGCTTCCATATATTTCTTCAGTATCGAACTTCAGTGCTGGTATGCAGTCCTGATATTCTGTCCTCTGCGCCTTTGTTATGACTGTCTCATTTGTTCCGTCATGCTCCACACATTCCTGCATGCTGCATGTTCCTGTAAGTGATGGGTCTGCCTGTATCAGTGTTTCACCATCTTCTATCCCTGCCCACGTATGCTCAAAGCTGTATGCCTTTACCACTCCTGATATATCTTTCAATACAGTTACATTGTCAAATGTGAGAGCAAGGGCGTCTGTAATCTCACTGATGTTGTCAAGTCCCGTAAAATCTGCCGCCGTTTCAGCACTTATTCTTACCTTTCCACGTATGAGATGTGATTTATATCCGTATCCATTAAGCATGCTGACAAGAAGTTCTGCCTGATCAGTATCATTACCGCTGCCGAATTCTCCTGTCATTGCAGGTGTCTTTCTTGTTCCTGTATAGAAATCATATGCAATATCATTATATACATGGAAGAAACACTCCGTCACACGGATGCTGGTTTTGCTATTGTTGCCCGGTTCTGTTGCATGTGTATCTTTACCTGGGACGATCGTCACATCCTGGTCATCTTTTCTGCTTCCTTTATTACCATCGTCACCAGCATCATCATAACCACTTTCTGACTGGGGCTTACTATACAGCATGGCAAATACGCTGCAGTATATATCTGAAGTTACAGTACTTCCATCTGCTTTCTGCTCTGTGACAGTAATCCTGTGGCTTCCCTCGCACGGTGTCTTTACTGTCATTTTCATGCCATCATCCGCTATGTATGATTCAGCTGTATCGCACCTGCATGATAGCAGCTTTCCGTCACCATTGTATATGAACAATGCATCTTTTCCACTGAAAAATATCTTTTCTTCCGGGACAAGAGGTATCGTCTGAGCAGTCCCATTCACCATGAATCTTATTTTTCTGGCAAATCCTGTTCCTGCCCCGGTTCTGTTGACAGCCGTTACTTCATGCCATCCTGCTTCCGGTGTTCCAAGTAATATCTCCTTATCATCACCAGTCTGCACATGTACATCATCCATTGTGATATCAAGGTTTTCTCTGCTTTCTGAGCTGCATAAGAGTATGACTTCTTCCCCCTGTCTGTAGCTGCTCATTCCAAGCCGCATGTCAAACACCGGATATCCTGAAGCCTTTCCAAGTTCTGACATGATATCAGAATCCACCTTGGCAGGGCTTTCATTGCTAGTCTTAAGTATTCCGTTGTCAAGATATACTCCCGCCATTCCACACGATGCTATGCCATCATTATCCTGTCCGGCACTATATGCAGCAGTGTCGTTCACAACTGCGGTGTTATATTTTCCAGCGTCAAATGACACCGGAATAGTATATTCTGTATCTGGTCCGATGATTCTGTAAAACACCACAGAACCATCAGCACTCTTTTCCATGTTCCATCCGTCAGGCATACCACCTGTTATATACGAAACATCTGCCACTCTGAATTTTACCAGTACTGCACATCCGATGTGCGCCATAGCGCTGCCTGTATCATCCCACTCACACACGTATGGTGTATTATTTGATGCAAAGCCATCATCCCATGTTCCATCCTGATACATGTACCCGTATGGCTGCAGTGGTGAGCCATAGTTAGGTTCTCCCCGGTGCCAGTTGACGTAATCTGCTGCTGTTCCGTCAGTCCACCTCCACTGCTGGGGTACGCCAAAATCACTTATTCCTATTGCTGTGTACGTGCAGCCTCCATTAGTTTCGATAAGCCCTCGCACCACGCTGTTCTCATCCTGACTATGTATCGTTACGAGATGACCTCCGATATTGTGGCATGCCGTATCTGCATCTTTCCAGCACAGTGGTTCATTCCTCAATGAATATGCATGTCCGTTATATGAATATATGGTGCCTGTACTGCTTATACTTTCAGCAGACTGACTCATGCCGAAAGTAATACTTCCTTCTGTATGTCCGTTACTGCATGACATATTTATTGTCTGCTTTATATTTGCTGTTCCGACACTGTAAGTCATGCTTTCATCTATCTCTGAGTCTTCCAGTGCCTCCTTCTGTTCATCTTTTGTAAAATTTTTAAGAAGCTCTGAATCCTCCGCTGTTCCTGATATCGTCACTTCTGTGGCATTGATGATTATATTACGGGCGATAATAATACCATCTATGCTTACTCTTCCAGCATCTATCCGCACTGTGCCTTCCGGAGCTGCAAGTATTCCATCGAATTTGAATTCTGCAGCTGACACATCAATATCACCTTTGCTGTATACTATTCTGCCTGCTCTTATTACATCTTCCCTGATGCCTTGTATATTCTGTTTTATCCCACTCTTTTTTATTTCATTTTTCAGTACTTCATCAGGCATTGATGGAGGAGTTACTCCATCTGCCGTTTCTGATATATCCTGCATGCCTCTGCCGTCTGATGTAGCCAGGGCTGTGCCTGACGAAGTAGCAAGCACCCCTCTTATCTTAAGTCTTCCTGAACTGCTGCTGAATCTGTCCGCATATATATCTCCGGCGACATCTGCTGTCCCGGCATTAACAGTTATATTTCCCGATGCACACATTGTATAACAATATGAGTATCCCGGTACAGTCACGTCCTTTTTTATTAATCCGGCTGATGATGGCATCCGCGGCACATCTTTATCTCCGGATGCTGTAAATCCAAAACTCACGCTTGTCTTCGAATATATAGTGGAATTATAACTTTTTGCTTTAATGATTAACTTTCCATTTTCATAGGAAACTATCTCAGCATTGTATATAGCTTCTATATTTCCATCATAATCCATGCACAGTTCCCACATGCTGCGGTCTGACTGTGTATTATTAGTTATCGTTACCTGTGCATTGACATGCCCCTGCCACAATGCATTTTCTCTGTATGTTATTTCAAAGCCTCCATCTGTATATGTAATGCTTTCCGGATGCAAAAAATCCCTGCCGCTGTCTTCTGCATGTACCTCATTGAATGGTATCTGCAGAAATAAAATTGCAGCAAGGATTACTGATATAACCTGTCTTAACAGACTGTACTTCTTATTCATTTGTCTCCCCCTTATTAATATAATTATTTATAGCTTTCCCTTATAACATCACCACAATAGTGCTTATTTATCATTTTGTCAATAGTTTTTCTTAATTTTAATATCCGTGGAATTTTAATTAATCCGTTTACTTTAAAGCATCCTCTTATTGCAAAAAAGACCTCATAGAATAGTTTTCCCACTCTATAAGGTCTCCATTTTTCTCGTTATCTAATTCTCGCCAGACTATATAATCCTGTTCCCTGAGTACAAAAGAATGTACCTTGGAATATAACCTACATTACTACTGGAAATACTTAACACCTGACTCAAATATCTTAAGATCCTGCTCACCATAGATATTGATTGCAACGCTTCTGCCGCGTCTCTCAACATGCGCCATCTTACCAAGGCAGCGTCCGTCAGGACTTGTAATACCCTCGATAGCCATGTATGAACCGTTGACATTCCACTCACTGTCCATAGTAACATTGCCTTCAGGATCACAGTACTGTGTAGCAACCTGTCCGTTGGCAAAGAGCTTGTCAATCCACTCCTTAGGAGCAACAAAGCGTCCTTCCCCGTGTGATGCAGGAGTTACATAAACTCCGCCAAGTTCTGCACCTGCAAGCCAAGGTGACTTGTTGGTAACAACCTTTGTATATACCATTCTTGATATATGGCGGTTGATTGTGTTGAACGTAAGTGTAGGAGAATCGGCATTCTGTCCGACAATCTTGCCTTCAGGCACAAGACCAAGCTTAATCAGCGCCTGGAATCCGTTACAGATACCAAGTGCAAGTCCGTCTCTCTCATCAAGCAGCTTCTGTACAGCTTCCTTCATCTTTGCATTACGGAATGCAGTTGCAAAGAACTTGGCTGAACCATCAGGCTCATCACCGGCTGAGAATCCTCCCGGGAACATAATAATCTGTGACTGGTCAATTGCCTTTGTGAACTCATCAACAGAATCTCTGATTCCCTGTGCATCAAGATTCCTGAATACCTTTACGATAACATTGGCACCGGCTCTCTCGAATGCCTTAGTGCTGTCATATTCGCAGTTAGTACCCGGAAATACCGGAATAAATACTGTAGGCTTTGCTACCTTATTCTTGCAGATATGGATATCCTTTGTATCGTAAAGCTTTGTCTCTACGACTGCTGAATCACTCTTTGCTGCCTTGGCAGGGAATACTTTATCAAGCTTCTCTGTCCATGCCTTAAGGGCTTCATCCATAGTTACAGTTACATTACCGTATGTAAATGCTGCTGAATCATTAACTTCACCCACAAGTGTATAGCTCTCTGTTACACTGCCAAGCTTATCAGCAGGAACCTCAGCTATAATGCATCCAAACTCAGGTGAGAATAACTGTGCAGCCTTAAGCTCACTGTTAAATGCAACTCCGAGCTTATTACCGAATGCCATCTTGCTGACTGCTGCAACAATACCTGTTCTGTCCGGAACATAAGCTGACACGATTGTCTTATTCTGAATCATGTCATGGACTGCATTATAGAGCTTCTTAATCTGATCATAATCAGGAAGGTCATACTCATCCCTGGCAATTCTGAACATAACAAGCTTATTGCCTGCTGCCTTAAGCTCAGGAGTAATTATATCTGCCTCCTTTGCAACATCTACGGCAAATGAAACGAGTGTAGGCGGAACATCTATCTCATTGAATGTTCCTGACATTGAATCCTTACCACCGATAGATGGAAGTCCAAAGCCGAGCTGCGCATTATAAGCACCCAGAAGTGCGGCAAATGGCTGGCTCCAGCGTGAAGGATCTTCTGTCATTCTTCTGAAATATTCCTGATATGTAAAACGAATCTTATTAAAATCACCGCCTGCGGCAACAATCTTGGCAACTGATTCGATAACCGCATAGATTGCACCGTGGTATGGGCTCCATGATGAGAGATATGGATCGAATCCGTAGCTCATCATAGTTACTGTATCACATGTTCCCTTAAGTACAGGAAGCTTCGCTACCATTGTCTGTACCTCAGTGAGCTGGTACTTACCGCCATATGGCATATATACTGAACCTGCACCGATTGATGAATCGAATCGTTCTACAAGTCCCTTCTGTGAACATACATTAAGATCATTAAGTGTCTTAAGCCACTTAGCCTTAACATCTGCCTCTATATTCTTCTCTTCACACTCAGTAAAGCTCTTATCATCAAGCACCTCATCACCCTTCTTCTCAGGGATATCAACGAGTACCTTAGTCTCCTGATGTGCTCCGTTTGTATCAAGAAATGCTCTTGAAATATTAACGATGTCCTTGCCTCTCCAGCTAAGAACAAGTCTTGGTGATTCAGTTACTACAGCAACCTCAACTGCTTCAAGGTTCTCTTCCGCAGCATATTCAAGGAACTTCTTAACATCCTTAGGTGCAACTACAACTGCCATTCTCTCCTGTGACTCAGAGATAGCAAGCTCAGTTCCGTCAAGGCCTTCATACTTCTTAGGAACCTTATCAAGGTCAACCTTAAGCCCGTCTGCAAGCTCACCGATTGCAACCGATACACCGCCTGCACCGAAGTCATTACATTTCTTTATAAGGCAGCTTACCTCTTCTCTTCTGAAAAGTCTCTGAATCTTACGCTCTGTAGGTGCATTACCCTTCTGAACCTCAGCACCGCATGTCTCAATAGACTTCTCTGTGTGTACCTTGGATGAACCTGTAGCACCGCCGCAGCCGTCACGTCCGGTACGTCCGCCGAGAAGGATTATGATATCGCCCGGATCTGATGTCTCACGGATGACTGCACGTCTTGGAGCAGCACCCATAACAGCACCGATCTCCATTCTCTTTGCAACATAATCAGGATGATAAATCTCCTTAACATAGCCTGTCGCAAGTCCGATCTGGTTACCATATGAGCTGTAGCCGTTAGCAGCGCCTGTAACAAGCTTCTTCTGTGGGAGCTTGCCGTGAAGCGTCTCTGACATAGGAACCGTAGGATCAGCGGCACCTGTAACACGCATAGCCTGATATACATATGTACGTCCCGACAATGGGTCACGGATTGCACCGCCAAGGCATGTTGCAGCACCACCGAACGGCTCAATCTCAGTAGGATGGTTATGTGTCTCATTCTTGAAATTAACAAGCCATTCCTCTGTCTTACCGTCAACCTCTACAGGTACCACGATACTGCATGCATTAATCTCGTCTGATTCCTCCTGGTCTGCGAGCTTACCCTCTGCCTTAAGCTTACGCATTGCCATAAGTGCAAGATCCATAAGACATACAAACTTATCCTTACGTCCCTTGAAAATCTGTGCACGGTCAGCGAGATACTGATTATATGTAGCCTCCATAGGCTTTTTGTAATAGCCGTCCTTAAAAGTAACGTCTGTGAGTTCTGTTGAAAATGTTGTATGACGGCAGTGATCTGACCAGTATGTATCCAATACACGAATCTCCGTCATAGTAGGATCTCTGTGTTCCTCATCATGAAAATAATTCTGTATATGAAGGAAATCCTTGAATGTCATTGCAAGTCCGAGTGAATCATAAAGCTTCTTAAGCTCACCCTCAGGCATATCCTTGAATCCGTCAAACACCTTGACATCTGCCGGTACTGCAAACTTAGTGATAAGAGTCTCAGGGACTGCCTCATCTGCCTTACGTGAATCTACAGGGTTGATACAGAGTCCCATAATCTGTTCCTTCTGCTCATCTGTAAGCTTACCACTGATTACATATGTTGTAGCAGACTTGATTACAGGCTTTTCTTCCGCATTAAAGAACTTAACACACTGTTCTGCCGAATCCGCTCTCTGGTCAAACTGTCCCGGAAGGAACTCTACGGAATAGATAAAATCATCTGCGCCCGACTCAAATGTCATCTCATATACATTATCTACAGGCGGCTCTGAAAATACAGTTGTAAGTGCCTTATTGTAAGTATCATCTGACAGATTCTCAATATCATAACGAATCAGTACTCTTACGTCTGTTACAGTTTCAACTCCAAGATAACCCCTTATCTCATCAGCGAGTTCCTTGGCTTTGACGGCATATGGTGCCTTCTTTTCAACATAAACTCTTCTTACGCTACTCATCGGTAGACCTCCATAGTTCTTTAATAAGCTTTAATTTTATCATTATTGCGGCTATTTCTCAAGCCGCAAATAATTTTTATATTATGAAAATGCTTAATTCTTTTAACAATTATTCGTGCATCCTTCTGATAATTTTGTATATGACTGCATTCTCCATTACCATCGGTGCCGTATGTGCAAAGAATATAATTCCGTCCGTAGGCGACGTTATCTCTCTGATTACCTCTCCCTCGTACGGATCCGTTACCTGTGCAATCACATCTCCGTGATACACCGGATCCCCCGGTTCCTTGAGCCTTTTATAAAAACCTGCCGTATCAGACTTGACAGGCATAAGCTCATGCTCCTCTATCACACTTGCTATATAACCGCTGTGATTGTTATATTTGACAATTCCCATTCTTGTAAGGAATCGAAGCACAGCTGACACAGCCTGTCTTGCTGACTTCTCATCAACTGTGTCCGTTGCATTGGTATATATCGAAAATGCATTCGTGCCATTCATCTGCCAGCTGTAATTGAGTGTGACTGTGTCCATCGGCTTCGGCTTACGCGTTACAACATACTGTAATCCAAACAGATTGGCAAGACTTGGACTCTGAAAGCCTGTCTCCATCATTCTTACATGGGGGATAAAATCTCCCGGCATATAAAATGATGCAAACTGTATGCCGTAGCTGTAACCCTGTACACTGTCAAATAATGCCTTTGCTATCCTCTTTGGAGAATCCGCGTTCATGTCACCCGGAAAGCATCTGTTGATATCAACATTATCAATCGGCCAGAAACGCTTTTCAACATTAATTCCGTACATATTAACTGTAGGAACAACAAGTATCTCCTTATTATGTGATATGGCACCATGCTCCTCAAGCGTCTTAAGTGTCCTGATAAGCTGCGAGCATATATAAAGCTGCTGAAGCTCATTGCCTCTCATTGCCCCTATTATACATGCAGCCTTCTCTCCATGCCCGAATCTGTATCCTGTTATCTCATTATCTTCACGGTAAAGTCCCTCTACCGAAAACAAAACTTCTTTATGCATAATAATCCCAAACGCCTCTGCTCTTCATCTTAACTTTCTCCCATACAGATATGCATATGCCTAACGCACTGCATATACACGTGCAAGAAGGGTTCCTTTGTAAATGACCGGATTCTCTCTTAACGAAAATACAATTCCGTCAGCCGGCGATATTATCTCCTGAAGAATCTCTCCATCAACAGGACTTATTATATCACCTATCCGTTCTCCCTTTTTAATGTGTCCCATCTGCTCACCGAGAGCTGATACAAAGAGTCCGGCATGCTCAGCATGTATAAAATCCACCTGTCCTTCTGTTGACATTATAGGCTCCTTAACCGCCGGTCTTTCTCCCTGCCATATTCCGAGCTCTATCATTATATTAAATATTCCGTCTATGAGTTGTCTGCAATATGCATTATTTATTCTTAATCCGACTCCCATCTCTGTTACAAGTGTCGGAACACCAAGCTTGTTAAGGCTGTATGCAAGTGTTGCCTCACGTACCGTAATTGATGAATATACCCATACAAAATCCGCATTCATAATCTTGGCATATGGAAGAAGCTTGTCCGCACAGTCTTCATTAAGTCGTACCTGCGGTGCCTCTTTTATGTATACGTTACTTGAATGTACATCAATGCACAGATCACTTCCTATTATGTCATTGACAACCTCTGCCGCAACATATTCAGCCATTGCACCATTATTATCTCCCGGAAATACCCTGTTCATATCAAGGTCAAACATCGGAATTCCTCTCGCTCCCATGTCCATTCCGAGAGGGTTAATGCACGGATACACGTCAACCGTTCCCGTAAGCAGTTCAGGATGTGCCTTAATCTGTCTTATTACTTCATAACACACATACTGTCCGTCAAGTTCATCACCATGAATGCCTGTAACAAGTGAAAGCCTCGCTTCTCTCCCGGTAGCATTCTCCGGTTCAAAATGATTCTTAAGTATTCTGATTTTTTCTTTTACCGGCATCTTAACCGAAACAACTTCATTAATCATATCTACCTCATTAATACACAGATAATTATATCTTATCATTGTATATGACTTAATGCAATGGGCTATTGTGGGAAACTCATACGCTCTCCCAGAATTCACGCAACGTCTGTGCTGCCTGCTCTTTGCGGACAGCAATGTAATTGTTCCATTCTCTTGGGAATATGTCACGGTATTCTCTGTACAGGAAGCGTTCGTCGAGCAGGGCTATGACTCCTCTGTCTTCTTCTGTGCGGATGACGCGTCCCGCTGCCTGCATGACCTTATTCATGCCGGGATATACATATGCATAGTCGAATCCGTTTTTGCCGGAATCGTCAAAATACTCCTGCAAGAGCTTCTGCTCTGTACATACCATCGGAAGTCCCGCGCCGACTATTACTGCGCCTATAAGCTGCTCGTTCTTCAGGTCTATTCCCTCCGAGAATATGCCGCCCATAACACAGAAGCCTGTCACGGCATCACCGGCTCCGTTGTCAAATGCCTTCAGGAAGTTCTCGCGCCCCTCCTCGTTCATTGATGAATCCTGACACATTATGCTTTGTTCAAATTCATCAGGGAAGCAGCCCTCGTCAGTCATATCATATATAACCTTAAGTACCGACTGCATAAAGCCGTATGATGGAAAGAACACCATATAATTACCGCGTTTCGCGTCTGTAACTGCAAATATATATTCCGCAATTTTTCTGTACTCAGCATCACCGCGTCTTGAATATCTGCTGCTCACATCACGTCCAACAATTATACGGCGCATATCGGTATCAAATGAAGATTTTGCGTATACCGCCATATCGTCAGCCTTGCCGGTAAGCATTTCCTTGAAATATCTGACCGGAAGAAGCGTTGCCGAGAACAGCACGGCGCATATTCCCTGCTCTATACATGAATTAAGATTATCCGAAGGGTCAACGCAGAACAGCCTGACAAAGAACTGCCCCTGTGAATCATGCTCCGTATATATCACATATTTATCGGTCAGCAGATCATGCATATTAAGAAAATGCCTGATTGAAAGAAATATCTCCATCAGGCGTTCCCTGTAATCAATATGCGGATTCTGCCTGTTTTTATCGAGGAACTTCTGCAGCATCGAATATGCCCGTTCAAGATGCATTGCAAATGCCGACACGCTGCTGATTACATTGTAATCACCACATTCCCTTTTAAATTCAAGCATGTCTTTGTTGCATTTATCGAGGGCTGAGGCAAGCCCTTTATCGATTCCCTTTACATATTTGCGTGCCTCAAGGAAATCCTCTTTCACAACCGCAGCACTGTACATGCTTCTTCCCCTGTCAACAAGGTTGTGTGCCTCATCCACAAGAAATATATATCCGCCGCTCATTCCGTCCGCAAAGAAACGCTTCAGTCTTACATTAGGATCAAATACATAGTTGTAATCACATATAATTCCGTCACACCACAGCGATATATCAAGAGACAGCTCAAACGGGCATACATTGTGCAATGCAGCGTATTTTACGATAATGTCACGCGTTATGGCCATCTCATGCGTAATGACATCATAAACAGCATCATTTACACGGTCAAAATGTCCCTTTGCATACGGACACGCATCAGGATTGCAGTTGCGCTCCTCAAGTATGCACACCTTATCCCTTGCAGTGAGCGTGACAGTCCTGTAATGAAGCCCGCCCTCACGCAGTATTCCGTATGTCTGTTCAGCAACGGTTCTTGTTATCGTCTTAGCCGTAAGATAAAATATCTTGTCCCCATGCCCTTCACCGACCGCCATAACTGCCGGATATATCGTGGATATCGTCTTGCCTGTTCCGGTCGGTGCCTCTATATAAAGATTGCTGCCTGACGCACATGCCCTGTACACGCTTGCCGCAAGCTCCTTCTGTCCAGGTCTGTATGGAAACGGAAACTTAAGCCCCTTTATCGAAGCATTGCGCTTATCCCTCTCCTCAAATACAAAATCCGTCCATTTTGAGAATTCTTCTATAAGCCCGTTGAACCATTTTTCAATCTCATCAAACGAAAAATCCTCATAAAAATATTTAACCGCTTCATCATCAATGCTGCAATACGTCATTCTTACGCGGATACGTTCAAGCTCCATCTCACATGCGCAGATATATGCATAGCACATTGCCTGCGCCTTATGCACATATACCGGCTCCTTAACCCTGCCGACATCTCCGGTCACCGTCTTAATCTCATCGATGCACACATCGGGATTCTCTTCATCGCCTGATGATATAACGCCATCAGCCCTGCCTTCAAGGGCTATTATATACGAATCATGCACCGGTATATTTATCTTAAAAGGAACCTCGGCAGCATAATCCGCACCGGACTTCTTCTGTATCGCCCGGTGTATTCTGGCGCCCTCCTGCATTCTTGCAACATCCTGCGAGGAGCCTGTCCTGTTATCAATATCTCCGCTGTTATACACGAATTCAACCAGATTTCTTACCGATATCCTGATTGCTCCATCTTTAATGACATACATACTTAATGTTCCTTCGGCTCCCAACTGCCTTTTTCATATTCTTCATTAAGCCACTCTATCGCAGCAAGCCTGCCTTCTTCCGAAGCCTCAAACTCAGCCGTTGTCTTATCCTCATCCGGAATATATGCATACGCCATAGGCCCCGCCCATGCACATGCCACAAGTATGAAATCCGGCTTTTCTCCCGTACGCCATATCCTGTAGCGCATATTGCCAAGCGCCCCCGTGTATATTCCTTTGTAAGCAAAAAAATTATATGGAAGGATATCCTTATCCTCTATTCTTTTCACCAGTCCGACACTCCTTCATAAATATACGAATTGCCTTTTTTACCTGTCCTTCTTACCGCTCCGACATAATAGAGTATATTGAGCACCTGCCTTGCCGTCTTCACATCAATATGTGCCGCCTTTGCAAATGCTGCCGAATCAAAGCCGCCTTCAAGCGAATCCAGTTCATAAGGCACAAACTGCAGATAATCCTCAGGCTGTTCAATGACAGTCTCCTCCCTTATTCCGAGCGGGATTCTGTCATATCTTGTTGAGCCGCGTTTTCTCGTCTCGTTCCATCCGTTAAGGAGCCTGTACTCCTCAATATCCATCAGCACGATACGAAGTTTAAGATTGGGATTCTTAAGAAAATCCTTTATCTTGTACAGCTCATAAAATGCGTAATATGCATTCCATTTCTTAGGTGCCTTGCGCCGTTTCCCTGTCTCTCCCGTCTGCGGGTCTATCCACGAAAGCCATTTGGTATAAGGAATCGGATATACCACCGTTACCGGATATAGATTAAGAAAGACCGCAAGCTTCTGCCTCAGCTTATTAAAATTGGCTGTCTGTATCTCTGTTATTCCGTCATTATTGCAGATGTCTGCAACGTAGCCTTCTATGGCAACCTCCTGATAATTATCATCAGGCTCGTACATATTCTTGAGTATCGCATGCACCGTCTTCTCGCCAAGAGTCCCTATTCCGCTTTTTTCACGGATGACACCCACCACTTTATTCTTTGCGGCTGTGAATTCTTCATTTTTAATGTAGCTGACCGTCTCATCACTCTTTGAAGCCATCAGCCTTTGCCCTCAGTGTTGCAAGATTATCAAGTGCCGCATTAAGCGTCTCGTCCTTCTTTGCAAAATGGAATCTTATAAGGTTATGTACATCCTCCCTGAAGAAGCTTGAGCCGGGAACTGCTGCCACTCCCACATGCTCAGTCATCCATTCGCAGAACTTAACATCATCCTTTACGCCGAATTCCGACACATCCATAAGCACATAGTACGCACCCTGCGGCTCTGTAAATGTAAATCCGAGATTCTTAAGGCCGCCGCAGAACAGCTCCTTCATATGTGTATAATGCGCGGCAAGCCCTTCATAATAATCATCACCGAACTTAAGTCCCGTAACCGCAGCCTCCATAAGCGGTGCTGCCGCTCCGACAGTAAGGAAATCATGAACCTTTTTGACACGGTCAATAACCTGTGGATTGGCAATAACATAACCAAGTCTCCAGCCTGTAATCGAGTATGTCTTTGAAAGGGAATTACATACTATCGTCCTCTCCCTCATGCCCGGAAGCGATGCCATGTAAATGTGCTTATTGGGTGCATATACTATATGCTCATACACCTCATCCGTGATGACATATGCATCATACTTTATCGCAAGATCTGCAATTATCTTAAGCTCGTCATATGTAAATACCTTGCCGCAAGGATTGGAAGGATTACACAGTATAAGTGCCTTTGCACCCTGTCTGAATGCATCCTCAAGAAGCTCCGCGTCAAAATCAAATGCCGGCGGAACAAGCGGTACATATATCGGCTGTGCTCCTGACAGAATCGTATCAGCCCCGTAATTCTCATAAAACGGTGAAAAAATTACTACCTTATCTCCGGGATTAACCACCGACATCATAGATGCCATCATAGCTTCCGTACTTCCGCATGTGACAACAATCTCGCTGTCCGGGTCGACCTTTATCCCTGAAAAATGCTCATATTTATCAGCAAGTGCTTCCCTGAAATTCTGCGCGCCCCATGTAAGTGCATACTGGTGAGGGCCTTCTCCCGCAACCTGTGCAAGCCTGTCCGTCATAGCCTTCGGCGGGTCAAAGTCAGGAAATCCCTGTGACAGATTCACCGCACCGTACCTGTTGGCAATCCTTGTCATTCTTCTTATTACTGAGTCAGTAAATTCAGATGTTCTTTCACTTAATTCTCTCATATCTTCTCCAGCTTTCTGTCTCTTATTTGTCGGGCTATATCTTAAACTTCTATTTTCAGCTATACTATCCGGCTATAAAAAGCACACCAAGCGTTCCCGGTCCGCAATGGCTTGATATAACTCCGCCTGCTCTTGTCTCTAATATCTCATCAAATATCCCCAATGATTCAAGGTAACCGCGTACATTATCCACAATCTGCCTGTCACAGCCCGAATGTGTTATGAATACTCTGTCAGGGCGTGCATTTTTAAGCTGTTCTTCCATATCCTTTGTATAAGACATTATCACAGATGACAGCTTTCCTCTGTATTTTTTAGCCGCATCCATAGCACCATTCTCCACAACTATCCTTGGGTGAAGCTTAAGCACACTTCCTGCCATTGCCGCAACCGCACTGCACCTGCCGCCTCTGTACAGATATGTAAGAGTATCCACTACAAAGCTTGCACGCACATATGGCTTAAGTTCCTCCATCCTTGCCTTTATCTCTGATGCATTACAGCCCTTATCAGCCATAATTGCAGCCTCTATCACAAGAAGCCCTATTCCGGTTGAAAGATTAGCCGAATCAATAACCGTCACAAGCTCATCCGCATCAAGTTCACCTGCCGCAAGCCTCATAACATTGCCTGATGTAGACATGCTCTCAGATATGGAAAAGCATACAAGCTCTCTTCCCTCTTCAACATACGGCTTCATAAGCTCTACTGCCTCAGTTATTGCAGGAGCCGATGTCTTAGGTGTCGTCTTATTGTCATCTGACCATGCAAATATCTCATCCGGCGTAATCACACCGTCCTCATATTCCTTATCTCCAAGAAGAATATGAAGCGGCAGGATGTCTATATCGTATCTCTGAACAAGCTCCTTTGAAAGATCACAAGTGCTGTCTGAGATAATCTTTACCTTTTTATTCATAATAATCCTCCATTCCGGCAGGCACACATTCACTACCACCAGTCACTGTCCCACAGTACCGTAAACGGGCCGTCATTTTCAAGCTCAACCTTCATATCAGCTCCGAATACTCCGCATTGGACGCTTCCAAATGTATCCGCACAGCCCTTTTTAAAATATTCATACATTTCATTGGCAAAATCAGGCGCTCCCGCCTTTACAAAGCTTGGCCTGTTGCCCTTGCGGCAGTCTGCATACAGTGTAAACTGCGACACAACCATAACCTCACCGCCGACATCCGTGAGTGAAAGGTTAGTCTTGCCATTCTCATCTTCAAATATTCTTAATCCCGACAGCTTCTTTATGTATCTGTCTGCCATTTCTTTTGTATCTCCGTCAGCAATACCAAGCAGTATCAGGAGTCCTTTACCGATACTTCCCACAACACTGCCATCCACCTTAACCGATGCATGGTTAACACGCTGTATAACAAGTCTCATAATCAATCACCATTATTCCTATATCCACTCGTAATCTCCGCCTGTAATCGCAAGACTGAGGAGTGAATCCATCTTTGCAACCTCTTCCTCTCCCTCAATCTTTTCAATAAGCTGCGCCGTATCGGTTATATCTTCAAGTGACTCATCCGGTCCTATCTCGTAATCCACTTCCGCCTCACAGTCAGGGCATGGAATCTTACTAATTGTCTGAAGTGAAAGAAACCTCTTGCCACATTGCTTACACTCATAATATCCACATTCTTTTGTTCCGTCAGGTACATAATACATATTGATTCCCGAGCCTCCATACATTATTAATACATTATTAATGCGTTATTAATCAGCATTAACATCTGCCGATTTCATTATATTATACATTTGCTGTAATTCATTATCAAGCAGGCATGCTGTTAAATCAAGGATACAGCATTCTATTAGCCATATAGCTTTCTGTTTAATAATGCATGCCTTATAATGCATACAAGCATAATATAAACTTCCATTCTTAATACAAGCAGACATGACCGTCCGAATAAGACTGCTCCACTCAACGGCTCTATACACTCCTTTACCACATCCAACGGCGGAAGCATAAAAAGTATATACTTTGCCCAATTCACCTGTGCAACGATTGCTTCTCTTGATAATGTCAGAATAGCGATAAGTATTGTTGTTAAAACCACGGTTTTTCTATCTTTTACAATATTATTATGGAAAAGTGAGCCTATAACGCCTCCTATGATTCCACCAAGCCAGACAATCATTAATGTGCATAAAACATTATATACTTGGATATGTTGCTTTATTAAACACCCATTTCCAATATAATTAACTGTCATTGGAATTACATAACATACTATCGTCACTAAAAAACTTAAAGCTGCCACAAATAGCAGCTCACTTATACTTAATGCATATTTGTCAGTTCTCAGCAATAGTATCTGTTCTAATCTCTCATTTTTCAGCGAAATAATGATGTTGCCAACCCATAGCATCAGGCAGAACGAAAAGAATACTGTAATAAATAACACTGCGCTTATATCATATTTACCATTGTTGCCATAATACATCACAAACAGGAAAATAATTTCAGCTAACAGAGGAACCACAAATCTGGGGCTTTTAAAAAATAACGCCATGTTAAATCTGACCAGTTCAAATATCCTTTTCATTCTTAAGACCTCTTAATTCCCAGCCACAATTAATTAATCTTGCGACCGTAACATTTATATCCTGTTCCTTCACCCTCAGCAGATAATAATCTCCACACCTTTTCATTCCGTCTGCAATCGGTATATTTCTGCCGTTATAAAAACTAAGTATATAACTCATATTTTCACTGCATGTCCTTTCCACCATCAAACCATTTGAAAATGTATATACTTTGTCAGATATAGCTTTCACCAGCCAGTCTTCATGGCAGGACATAAAAATTGTCGTTCCTTCTTCTCTCAGTTCATTTACCTTTTTCACGAAAACATCCTGCGATTCTTTATCCTGTCCTGAGAGCGGTTCATCCAAAAGCAGGACATCCGGTCTGTCAAGCAGCGCCTGTATGACCGCAACCTTTTGCAAGGTACCTTTTGACAGATTCTTCATATTAGTATCCAAAAAATCAGTTATAAAAAAGTCATTAGCAAAGCCATTTATCGTGCTATCCAGATACCCCATCGACAATCCGTCTATTCTTCCCATAAATCCAAGAAAATCCCGTACCGTAATATTCTCCGGTTCAAATTTTTCAGGGACATATCGTATCTTAAGTTGACGTGAATAAATAACCTTTCCTTCTGTAGGATTAACAAGCCTTGCGATAATCTTGAGCATCGTACTTTTGCCGCAGCCATTGTGTCCTACAAACGCTACCGAATCCGCCTCATTGAACACTTCATTAATTGATGAATATAATTCCTTTGTCTTATATTTTTTGGACACATTCTGTAAAGAAATAAGCTCCATATCTATATATTATCTGAACCCCTTCAGATACTCCTTCTGCTCCGGTGTAATGCGATAGCTCTCTACCGCCTTCTGTATCGTCTTTTTATGTACCCATACAGGAAGCCTCCGTTCCTGTATATAAGGAATTGCCGCATTCCACTGCTTTGCAAGTGCTGTCGCCATGTACCACGCAATCATCATATTAACATAGTACTCCTCAGACTTTACATCTGCGACAATCTGCAAGTACTCTTCCTTAAAATCTTCATCAAGAAACAGACGCATCATGACGCCAATCCCGTATCTCTTAACGTACGCTGCATCTGAAGCAATCCACTTCTTTGCCCTCAAAAGAACATCTTTCTTATTTTTAATAAAGCATTTTGGAACCGGAAAATCACAGGTAGCCCAATTATCAATATACGGAAGAAACTTCTCAAGTTCAAGGATACATTTATCATAGTCCTTAATCTCTCCAATCAGCATCATCTGAAGATTATTCTCTTCATAATACTTATGCGGCAGTTCATCCATAAAGCGGGCTGCTTCCTCCGTCTTAGCGAATTTCTTTGCAAATGTCCTTAAAACCGGCGTTCTAATTCCTATAATATCCGATTTATCAATTCCCGGCATAAGGCTGCTGTGAAAATCCCTGTATGTCGTGTCCTGTAGCTCAAACAATTCTTCCTGTAAGTGTGTCATAATAATCTCCATTCCGCAGGCACAAATAGCCGTGTAAAACCAGATATCAAACTGATTTTTACACTATCTCCTCATCGCCCCATCCAGACTTTCCCCAATTGTAGTTCTTTGTATAATACATGTCAATTTGAAATATACTTTTTATTCGTTCCAATGCTTCCATTTATATAACTGCCCTTTGTATTCCAGATTTAAATGTTTCTCTTTATCCAGTCGCTTATCCAGCCTAACATCATCCGTTCACTTTCTGTTTTCTGTCGCCTGTGAACTCTGGCGACACAGCCGGGGCAGTATTTTGCCCGGTTGGATTTGGGGACGAATACGCCGCCGCAGACCGAGAAAGAAGCCGTCTGCGGGCAGGCGCAGGTGTCCCCATCGTCAAGGACAATGCAGTTGCCATCCTCACAGCAACAGCACTCCCGGCGGATCAGGGCTTTTGCCTGTTTGCGCTGCTTCCCATGCCGGGTTATTCCTTTTCGGACGGTCATTCGATTTTCAAGGTGCTGTTCACCGATGAACTATCTCAAGTGTATACTTTTTTGATTGCCTGTGCCATATGTCCATAAAGTCGGAAATCAGCCTGAAATCTCTCTATTTCCACGCTCTCGGAATTGTGGTAAAATAAAAATGACGGAACAACAAATCGGCGGTTGTAAAGGAGCGTTATGCGATGGAAAAAAGAAAAATTGTTCGTGGGATTATATTGGCAGTATTGCTGGTTTGTGCGGTGTTTTTGATTTATTCCATAGTAACAGACCCATTAGGCGAACATGATATTATGCTTGCCCTAGCTGTTACCGCTGGATTTATTGCATTAGAGCAGGACAAGCGAAAAGAAAGATAACTCCCTATTTGACTGTATAGCAATAAGTTATTGGAGAAAAAAATATGAAATGTATGAAGTGTAGCTGTGAAATGATAACAGCAAAATTATGTGGGGATGTAAGCGGAATGAGTGTTCGCTTAACCAATAAAAAGAAAGGAGTTTTTGAAACAGAGCATATAAGTACGGTTTCATGCTTTGTATGCACAAAATGCGGATATGTTGAGCTGAAAGCTGATAATCCAAAGGATTTGATTTTGTAAACATCCGATTTGCAAGCAAATGAGGACAGATACGGATATGATTACTTATCTACTATTTTGTGCAAGGTGCAGTGGATAACTATATAAACAAAAAGTTCGAGTGATAAATCGAAAGTTGGAGGATACACGCATGAAAATTGTAATCATTAATGGAAGTGCCAGAAAAGGAAACACGCTGACAGCAATCAATGCATTTATAAAAGGAGCATCAGAAAAGAATGAAATTGAAATCATTGAACCTGACAAACTCAACATTGCACCATGCAAGGGATGTGGTGTCTGTCAATGCTCTAAGGGATGCGTCGATAAGGATGATACAAATCCTACAATTGATAAAATTGCTGCCGCAGATATGATTCTTTTTGCTACACCAGTTTATTGGTGGGGAATGTCAGCACAATTGAAACTTATCATTGATAAGTGCTACTGCCGTGGATTGCAGTTAAAAAATAAAAAAGTTGGCACGATTGTTGTAGGCGGTTCTCCCGTAGACAGTATCCAGTATGAGCTGATTGATAAGCAGTTTGACTGTATGGCAAAATATCTTTCATGGGATATGCTTTTCAAAAAATCATATTACGCAACAGCCAGAGATGAACTTGAAAAAAACAAGGATTCCATGAACGAACTTGAGGGGATCGGAAAAAATTTATAAAGCACGTTCCAAATTCCAATTTGTTAAATTCAATTCCACTATCCTCCCCATGTTCCCTTGTAACTTATCCACAATATCAGTTCATTATAAAAATCTTAGATTTTTGTCTTGAAACTGAGCCACTATAGAGTAACGATATATGAAAAAGATGTGAGAGGGAAATCATGAAGGTTGAAACATTATCAGAAAAAGATATCAATGCGATTGGGCATGCATTCGGTTATTATGAATATGCACAGGGCGAGAAGGGGCTTGTTTCCGCATACAGCAGCAAAGACGCAGTCGTCAGTTATATCAACGGCTATGTGGAAATGGTACTGCAGGCAGGTATGCTTTATACAACCGGTCCGCAGCAGGAAGCATTTATTGCCTATAAGCGCTGTGATGAAAAAGTGGGACTGAAGGCAGGTCAAAAGCTGATAAAAGGGATGTTTGCAGGATCATCCTTTGGTGAAGTGGTACGGATGCTCAGCATTCTCGGAAGCGGTGGATCATCTTCCATTGAAAAGAAACTGAAAAAGAAAAAACAAAAATACCTGTTTGTCGGATTGGTATGTGTGCGGGAAGAATACCAGGGGCAAGGCTATATGAGGAAAGCGCTGGAGCTTGCGTTTGCCGAGGGCAACAGACTGGGACTCCCGGTCGTACTGGATACCGATGCCAAACTGAAAAGTGATAAATACAGACACCTTGGCATGGAACTGGCAGGCGTCCGTACCTGCAAAAACGGCAGTAAATTATACGAACTGATCAAATATCCTGATTCCACGGTCTAATGAAATTAAAAATCATACACTGTCTAATGAAACTGGAAGTTGTATTATTGAATAAAATGGAGATTTTGATATGAAAGACAGGGCAAACAAGGGTTATTGGCAACGACTTGCAAAAATATATGCACCTTTGATGGAG